>Ga0183095_10262_pt1 | contig 247942 bp, 193 predicted proteins | sample BioMet4_FD_130346 | JGI IMG/M metagenome (GOLD analysis project Ga0183095, IMG submission 130346) | Microbial communities from bioreactor (seeded with sewage sludge) at LBNL, California, USA - Biofuel metagenome 4 (v2) (version 3) | ecosystem: Engineered > Bioreactor > Anaerobic > Unclassified ...
AAGAAGCCGTGAGAGCCTTTGCTCAGAAATATGTATTCTGCGGGATTGGCTTTGATGTGGAAATAAGATAAGAGATAAATACAAGAAAAGATATGAAAGAGATAACAGATTCATTAAAAACGAGACAGATACAACCTAATGATTTCTCATTGCTGAGTGAAACAGACAAAGAGATTTGTTTGGCTATGTATGAATTAGTGAAAAAGGCATGGGGAGCAGACGGTAACATTCCAATAGTTGTGAGTGGAGTAAAAAAAACCATGAGTGGCAAAGTTGGAGAGGCAAAACAATATGGAGTGTCATCAGGAATATTATTTTATAATGGCTTATTATATTCAGTAGACACTAAGAGTGGCGTAACAGATATTACTTATCCATTCAAGGTGCAGATGCAAAGGAGTGTTTGCAGTCCTTCCCCTGTGTATGATGGCACACTTGTACAAAGCATAAATTGCCATTATAGATATTGGGCAGAGGTCTATCAGGACACTGCAACAAGCACACGAGAAGGAGATTGCTTTGCTGTGGATGACTTGATAAGGTTAGACAATCTTGTAACTCAAGCTAAATTCACAGACTTAGAAGCCAAGTTTACACAGTATGGAATAAAAGTAAACCAACTCAATTCAATCATCACTGTCTTGAGTAATAGAGTGACAACATTAGAGACTTCCAATGCTACATTAGACACTGCTTTAACACAAACAAAGGCAACAATTGAAGCATTGACAACAAGAGTCACAGCATTGGAAAACACTAAAAGTGCATAAGTTATGAGAGTGATTAAGGCGTTGGCTCGCCAGAGCTTGTTTGATGTGGCTATTGAATATTGTGGTAGTATAACCTATGCTTGGCAAATAGCACGATTGAACGCTTTGGAGCTTACATATACATTTTGCAGAGATACTCAGATAATAGTTCCGCAAGGTAAAGTGCTCAATATAATACCTGTAACAGGAATAATAGACAATGAGCCAGTGCAGTGGATAGTTAGCGGCATGTGGATAGATAACAATGTTTGGATAGACCAGGCTTTATGGCAAGATTTTTTAGAAGAAAAAATATAAGTATGAATATACAACCTATAAATAATGGAGAAAAAGGTTCTTCTGTGAGAGCCAAAATTAATGCTTTAATAACAGGAGTGAATAATCAATTTGTTCCTTTGGTTTTGAATAAGACTAACAACACTTTTGTTTTGGACTTCAGTGGTGTAAATAATGCTGTTATAGATCTTAATTCTGACATTCCAGATACTACATATCTCTCCATTACTAATATGAATAGTGGTGGAGGAAGAATATTGGTGCTTCAAGCTGGAGGGAAAAAATTGATACCTGATAGTTCTTTCATACAAGAAGTGACAATACCGATACAGAAAAATAAGGCTTGTATGATAAACTATGCGTGGATAGATGAGAAGATATATATGTATAGTACAGACATTGTATCAGATGTTTATTATCAAGGTGCAGATGCAATAGATAGCCTATCAATAGATAGTTTTGATGGAGCAACACTGACAATGAAATGGGTTGAGCCTGCAGCTAATGCACCTGACGGAAGTATGCAGATTGACGGATATGATATACGATATTCTCATTCTCCTATTGCAAAGACAGATAATAGCGGTTGGCTTAATGCAAAGAGCTTTACAAATCTTCCTACACCTCACGGAGCTAATACAGAGGTTTCCTTTGAAGTCAGAAATATGTTGCAAGGAGTAAGCTACTACATATATGTAAAGACTTACAAGATTTATAAGGGAGTATATTATCTTTCTCAGTTATCCAATGGAATAACAGTCAAGACAAAATCATATACAGATATAGGTGGAGATCCAAAACAATTACCAATTAGTGAACAAACTACATTTTTAAAACAATATAAATTCCAAGCAGACCAAACAGACGGTTCTATATCTTTGCCAAAATACTTATATGATAAGTCTTATAAACACACTTCGTTGACAAATGATACTCCAGATGTTACAGATAAGACTTATCCGTCCGCGTGGGCAACATTTATGCATGCCAAACAATACGAACAACGAGATGTGCCTTATTATATGGTATTTGAACTGCCTCAAAAGGTTAAGATGACAAGTATTTACTTTGCAGTAAAAGAGGCTCTTACAAATACTTCTATCATAAATGTATATGTGGCAAAAGATGAATACTCGGACTGGGAATACCTTACACAAATATCAATAGCTTATGGTACTTATTGGGGACAAGTTGTATTAAAGAACTTCGTAAATACGAATGAATATAAACTTGTGAAGTTAGCACAAGAAAACTATTATTATGGAGAGAAAGAAAGTGTTAATGACGGTGAGGAATGCATACAATCTGCAAAACTTACAGTAGATATAAAGAAGATATATTTCTTTGGAATATTTGGTAATCCGATGAACGAAGAGCCACTTAATATTTTACAACCACTAAAAGATTATTCAGAACACTTGCCAATGGGAGAAGTCATGCAAGTGAATGGAAACTTTTTTCAACAAGGTAGAATATTCAGTCTCATAGGAGGAAGCACTCCTCGTTTATTTGGTTCTTTTGGATATTTTGACCCTAACGGATTTGCTTACAATTACAAGCGATACACAACTATAAAGGGGTATAAATTCTTGACAAACCTTATTTCGTGGATAAAAGATAATAACGGAGATGAAACAATAACAGGCTTATATCTTTTGCTTAAGAATACTTATAAGCCGTATGGTCTAAAACCATTCTTGACTGCAAGTAGCAATATGGATTGTGTAAGAATGAAAGAACCTTATACTTATAATGGAACAGCAACATATAAAATCTATACACAATCAAAATACATTGACCAAAATCTTACCAAGATAGATACACCACCTAAACCAGTCAAAGGAATTGCAGGCTGGAAGTCATTGTTTGATTTAACCTTTGACCCAAAGAATTATACTTTAATGGCTATGTTTGCTGCAGTTATGGCTGCACGATATGGCACAAACAAGAACATACAAAGCACAGATGTAGCAATAGAAAGCACAATAGATGGTGAAAATATTGGTTGGGGACTTGATTTGCTCTCTGGACTTGAATATGGTAATGAAGACAATGCAGACTACGACAGTCAAGTAACTAATTACAATCTTGGAGGACTTGTTTATTATTGTAACGGTTGGTTAAGATTTCAACAACCAGAAGAATTCGCAGCCTATTATGCTGCAATATATGACGGCTTTAAGAAACAAATAGCTGTAAATGGTTATGATTCTGCCTTCATAGGCTCGAAGAATATAGATAAGGACTTCCTTGTTATAGGAAGCGGAACAGCAGGAATTGAAAGTGCTTATCTATATCACGCAATACTAAAAGCTAAACAGTTAAGGAAAGATAATATAGTTCCATTTGATGTTTTGAATGTTCACTCTTATAGCTCAACAGCAGGAGACTTTCAGCAAACAGGAGTTACAGGAGTATATGCTATTCCCTATGATACTTCCGAAAGTCAAGCATTTCAATTATCAGAATTGCTTAAGATAAGAAATCGTTACGCACAAGATAAACCAATATGGATAACTGAATTTGGTTTTGGAGAATGCGAAGGAGTACTTGACACAGCCGATAATGTAATTGGTGCAAATGCATCTAAATATCAATGCTCTTCAATGAAAGGTTATGTGCAGAATGGACATAATATTCCAGACAGACACGCAAGCGAAGTTAAAGCAGCATGGGCAGTAAGAGCGATAATGGATTTTAACTTCAAAGGCGTAAATAAAATGTTCTATTATACTGCCTTTAATGAGGAAAATTGGTTCAGCCAAGGTACTTATGGACAGTGTGGTTATGATATGTTTGATTGGGACGCCATTACAGATGATACTCCTGGAGCAAGATATAATGTTATTAAGAACATACGTACAACAGCTACTCGTGGTGGATTTGCTGGTATGGGCTTATTTGGAAGTTCTCTTGTAAACGGTGGTTATCCAATAGCACGAGGAACATGGATGTGGATGACATTCCATAACAGATTGAAAGATTATATACAAGTAGGACAAAAAACACTTACAAAATATCCAAACATAGTAATAGCTTGTTTTAAACATAAAGACACGGCAAAAGGTGCTTTTGTTATATGGAAGAAGTGTGATGATAATTCTTGCTATATAGATGTGGAGTTAGATGTGGGCTCTGCAATCACAAGCGTAACGCACATAAAACAATACATTCCAAAATTACCAGACCCAAGAAAAGTACCTTATGCAATAGACTTTGGAGTGAGTGCTAAGAGAGATGGTTTAGCAACAAGTACAAGAACTTACGATGAGAATGGAAAGGTTATTTCTGCCACTCTCCCAAGCAAAGAAGAAAATCCATACTTCCCAATAGTAAGCACTGTTGGCACAGTAGTTAAATTCACTACCCCAAATAACACAGTATATAATCAAGTAATGGGAGCTAACCAATACTATGAACCAACAACGCAAGAAATTAAATATGGCGGTGATGGTTATTTGAGACAAATAGAAGCTATTGCGGATTACATACAGTTTCACCCAGAGGGAATAAAAGGAGCCAACGGTATAGAAGAACCACAAACATTAAGTGGCTCTACATTGACTATTGATATTGTAAGTGGATTTCCTGAATTATATATGACGGATAAAGTATTGGATTCTGATTTTAATAGCACAATAAATAATTTGACAGCAAAAGCTCAAGGCACAAGCCAAGTGGATTTGTATTTCAATAACACAAACCCAAATGATTACTCTTATGACGTATATATGAGTAGCGAAATAAATGGAAACTATTTGTTGAAACAGAATACTTTGGCTGCAGTGAAAAACAAGATAACTATTAGTGGTCTGACACAAAACACTACATATTATTTCAAATTGCAAGCTAAGAGAGTAGACGGAGCTTTAGGAGTACTGACAGATTATGTTGTAGTAACAACAAACAAACAATATGATGCAATAGTTTTAAGTGCTTCTAACGTAAGTACTGATACTCTAACACTTAATTGGAAAAGTCCAATTACAGATGATAATAGCAATAGTTTTGAAAGCTATGAGATCATAAAAACGGATTACTTAGGTAATGATACGACTATTAAGATAACAGATAAAACTGCAACAACATACTCAGAGACAGCCTTAGAGAGTGGAAAGAGCTATAATTATAAGATAAGATACTATATGTATGACGGAGTAAGTGATTATAGTTCAATTCTGACAGTTAGAACAAAGACACCCGCAGAGGTGGCACCTGTGATAAGCAATGTTGCTTATCCAGCAACAACAACAGACAACCCAATAACAGCAACAATAACTTACACAGGCTTAGCAAGCGAATACTCATTAGATGGCGGCACTTCTTGGCTTACTCTGCCAACTACAAACAAGATTTCTATCACACTGGCAAACTCAAGTGGAGAACAGACATTTAATTTAGTGTTGAGGAATAGTACTTCTCAAAGTGCCTCTTGGGAGATTAAAGTAACATACACGCCTCCTGCATTTGATTTGGCTTCTATTGTAATAGACAATGGAGCAACACAGACTAATGATTTTGAATTGAGCATAAAAATGAATGTGGTAGGTATTCAGACACCTGCATACTATAGAATAAGTTCTTCAGAGACAGGATTGGCAAGTGCGGAATATATTGCTTGGAATAGCAACACTATTGTCTTTACCTCTCCTACAGTGGCAACAAACAGCACCATTACATTATATTGCCAAGTAAAGACAGCAGATGCAACACAGAGCAGTGTTAAGTCAAGTTCTATATTATATGTAGAGCCAGCCAAACAAACAGCTTACATAAAAGATATAGGTTATTCTGGCTCGGAACAATACGGACAGAGAACGGATATTATAACAGGCAAAACAGTGAGCGTGGTAATGGCAGGAAACACAGCTACAGGAAATGTGGTGCCTTCTGGCAAGACAAGAAAAACATTCTATGACACTGACGGAAATGTCATGGGTACACTTGAGTCTATACCAGATACGCTGACAATAACAAATGATGACGGCACAGCAATAACAAAATATAGTCAGGCATACAAAGCCACTTACATCTCGGGAGCCTTTTACCCTGAACTATTCTTCTCTAATTGTATGGGCGGTAAACAACTCACTGCTTCAGCAACAACTCCAACTTACGGAGGCTATCAAATAGCAGGCTTGGAAGCAGGAACATACTCATTATATATTTGGGATATCTCAAACAACGCTGCCCAAAAGTCAACAGGCAAATATAATGTCAATGGAATAGAATACGATTGTATATTGGGTGCCAGAAATGCAAATATTGGTAGCAGTGCAGATAATATTGAGCCTGAATACAAGAAGATAAGCGTGACTATTGCACAGGGTGCGGTGATAAATATCTCTACATACATAAGAGGAAGCTATGACAGTTCATACACTATGCCACCAAGAATAGCAATGATTAAATTGGTGAAAGAATCATAAGAAACAATAACAAGTAATAACAAATAAAAATTAAAAAAATGACACAAGCAACAGAAATTATAGGCTGTCTGATTAACGGACAAAATGTAAATTGGGGTGATAATAATTATAATAGATTTATCAACGCCAAAGCAGTATTTAATGGAGATAATTTATATGCAGGAGTATTTAATTGGATAAGAATAGCACCGTCTCCTATTGATAAGAATACTCATTTTTTTGAAACAGAACAGGGAGTTAATATGCCTAATGATGCTTACACAAAAATAACTTATCAGGCCAATGAACACGGTATAGACATAGATTTAGGAACAGAGTCAAGGGATATTTATTTATCACTTCAAATTGGAAATAATACTGTTATCAAATCTACTGCAACATTGTTAATACATTACCAATATTTTAATACTTGGACTTCAATTATTAGTCCCTGCTGGCCTTATGTTAGAAAAGGATGGTCTTATGATAACACAAAAATGGGTTATGATGAGGAAAATAAGGTATCTGTTTGTCAAAAAAGTTCTATCATCAACGACTATACTAAAATATATAATGAACACGGTTGCGCAGTGGGAGATATTATAGAAATAACAGATAGAGAATTTATAGAAAATGACCACTATAAAAGAGTTGGATTTGGTGGAAATAATGACTATAATAATGGATATGCCTCACAAGCCGCAGTTAACCATATTGGAATTCCACTAAAATATCAACGACATATATCTTATCCACTTCCACCTTATCCAGCACGAGGTTATTATGGGGCTGGATACAGAATAACGGGGCTTCCTAATGGTCGTTATCAAGTGTCTGCTTTTATGAGTTTAGACAAAGCAAAGCCTTATCATTGGAACTGTAATAATGCAGAAGAATATCTTGATATAGTAGGAGATACTACATTTATAAAAAAAGTAGATGTATATAGAAGATATACTTATTGTGCAAGCGAAATAGTAAATGTTTCAAACGGCATAATTGAACTCTTGATAGCTTCTGCTTATGCAGGTAAAATTATTCCTTTAAACTTTGTTAAATTAGAGAAACTTGAAGATGAATAGAAAAAAACAAAGGAGAGCTTTTTGGCTCTCCTTATATATTGATCTTATCGTATTTTTTTAAAGGTATCATTATCAGTATCAAATGTACTATCATTAAGTATGTAAGCAGATATATCCTTGCTGTTGTGAATACTTTGTATAAATCCTATCTCAGAAGGATAGCTACTATGTTCGGTATAAAGTTTAAACTTTCCACTATCTTGAGCAACAATATTTCCATTATAATATGCAACAAAAGAAAATGTTGTATCAGGATTTAAAGTGTAAAACTCATCATAGATTGTGTCTTCGCTTTTATATTTACCAAGTACATCTTGGTAAGATGGACGATAATAAATGTCTTCATAAGGATAAGAAGTATAGCCATCAATATTAAAATCATAGTCATCATCTTTACAAGCGACAAAGGAAAACACTGTGATAAAAGCCAATAAGGCGAGAATTTTTTTCATTATATCAGGATTTAAATTGTTAAATAATTGTGCAAAGATATAGGATTTAAGAGAACTGACAAAATAAAAAAAACGAAAAAATGATTACAAGCGAAAAAGGAATTGAATTGATTAAGAGCTTTGAGAGCTTAAGACTAAAAGCCTACAAATGCCCTGCGGGCGTGTGGACTATTGGCTACGGACACACAAAAGATGTGAAGGCTACCATGGTGATCAGCCCTCAGAGAGCAGAAAGATTACTCAAAGAAGACATAGCTCGGGTGGAAAGCGAGGTAAACAAAATGACAGCTTACGTTGGTTTGAGCCAAGCACAGTTCTCTGCGTTGGTATCTTTTGCATTTAATGTAGGAATAGGAGCTTTGAGAGGCTCAACGCTTTTGAAGAAAGTAAGAAAAAACCCACAAGATTTATCAATAAAAGATGAGTTTGGCAAGTGGGTTAAAAGTGGCTCAACAATTCTGCAAGGTTTAGTGAAAAGAAGAAAAGCCGAGGCAGATTTATACTTCGGTTAAAATAGTGTTTAAACGATGATTAAAGGGGGTTAAAAAGCCCCTGACTTATACAAACAAATTTCTCACTCCTTGTTTGTATATTAAGGTACGCAAACGATACCAAGACAGAGGCGATAAGTCTTGTTGTTTTGGTAGTTTGCGTACCTTTTTTTTGGAGTGAGGTTGCAAAGATACAAATAAAAAAGAGATAAAAAACAATGAAGACACCTATAAGCTATTGGGGAGGAAAACAACAGATGAGTCAGACAATACTCGCTATGCTTCCTCAACACAAGATATATGATGAACCATTCTTTGGAGGTGGTGCAATATTCTTTGCCAAAAAACCTTCAGAAATTGAGTTCATAAATGACATAAACGGTATTATGATAACGTTCTATCGTGAACTCAAATTAGACTTTGCTGCACTTAAACAAGAGGTTGATTGTACTCTTCATTCAGAGTTGCAACACAGACAGGCTCAAGAGATATACTTTGCTCCCCAAAATAAAGAGAAAGTAATGCAGGCTTGGGCTGTATTTGTACTGAGCAAACAGTCTATATACTCAATACTTGATAACGCTTGGCGTATGTCGTTGGAGAAGAACGAAGCAGAGTCCTTTGACAGAGCCAAAAAAGCTTTCTCTTACATATATGCCAAAAGACTTGAAAGAACTTCCATATTTAGTCGTGATGCAGTGGATGTAATCAAGCACACAGATAGCCAAGAGACTCTTCACTACTGCGATCCTCCTTACTTCAACAGCGAGTGTGGACATTATTCAGGATATACACAAGAGAACTATGTGAGACTTTTGGAAGAACTAAGCAATATAAAAGGTAAATTCTTGCTATCAAGCTACCCTAATGAGCCACTGTCTGACTACGTTAAAACCAAAGGATGGAGCTACAAAGAAGTGGACATGCCAAAGTCTGCAGGCTCACAGGGAAAACGCAAGATTGAAGCTCTGGCTTGGAACTATGAAGCAGCAGAGCAGAAACAAATGAATTTATTTTGATTTGGGACTTTTCGTTTTGTATTTGCTGGACTTTTCGTTTTGACGATAATATTCTTGCCAAATAAAGAGTATAAAATACAGTGCAAAGCAAAAGGGGGCAAATTCCAAAGAATTTGCCCCCTTTGTATTATAGTTGAAACTCTATTTATTTGATACCAAGTTTAGATTTGATGTCTTTTGGAATAGCATTTTTATTTACCATATAGTCCATAGTCTTGTAACGTACAAAAGCATCTGAAGCGAAGAAGTATCCGTCATAAATGTTTTCTGTGTTCCAAGAATTCTTTACCTTGTAAAACTTTATGCCGTGTTGGTCTTTGAATAAACCAGTGATAACCATGCCGTGATCGTCTGTTGTTGTGAAGTCATCAAAGCCTTGTTGACGCAAATCTTGTGTGATAGTCTTTTCAATAGCTGAACCGTCAAATTTGTAAGCGTTCTTTGCTTTTTCTGAAGCTGTAAGCTTTTCCCAGCGGTCTCTTTCTGAACCTGTAAGGTCTGTTTTGTCTTCATCAGGAACTATAGCAACACCATTCTTCCAAGAGAATCCCTTTTCGCTTACGTCAGCTCCCCAGCCAATGCTGTAGCCTTCTTTAAGAGCGTTATCCATGATTTCCATCATTTCATCAAGTTTTACATTATATACTTGACTGCGTAACCAGTTGTCAGGGATTTCAAGAATGAATTGAGAATAGAATGGGTGGTGAGTGTAAGAAGTGATTTCTACATAGTTGTCAAGGTCTTTGCAATCTTTTCCAAATAAGTATTCAGCAAAAGACTTTGGAGTGTATTTTTTTCCTTTGTAGGTAAATTCTGTAGGTCTTACTCCAAAATAAGAGTCAAGGATAGAGTTGAAAGCACTCTTCCAAGCTGTTGAAAGCTTTGAAGCATCTTTAAGTCCACTTACAAAACCTGTAAGAATTTTCTCAATTTCTGTGTGGTCGTGTTTTGTTGTACCATAGTTAAGACCTGTGTAAGCCTCTTCAGGAACTATACCATATTTTTTAATCATATCAACGATGTCATGGAAACCACCACCTTGAGAGAAGTTGTTTGTGCCATGGTAACGAAGATAAAGCTCAGCCTTATCTAAGTAAGCATTGCGAACTATCCACATTTCAGAAAGGTCAAATTCGCCTTTACCTTCTTTGATTAATTCTGATTCAAGGTATCCAAGGGCAGAGAAAGCCCAGCATGTACCTGAACGGTATTGGTCTTTTACTGGAGTTTGAGGGTTATCATAAACCTTTGTAAACTCATACTTTTTTGTTGAGTCTTGCTGTGCAAAGACACTGCTGCCAAACAATACAAGGGCAGCTAAAGCTAAGATAAACTTTTTCATTCTACTTTTCTATTTATTTGTTATACATTTGCTAACATTACTGGCATCACAAGCATAAGGATATCTTCTTTGCTTTCGCCTTTTTCTCCTTGCTCATAAGGATAAATTATTCCTGCACGATTTGGTTGGCTCATCTCAAGAAGAATATACTCTGTGTCAATATTGCTCAGCATCTCTATTAAGAATTTAGCATTGAAACCTATTTCTAAGTCATCTCCAGTGTAAGAGCAAGCAAGTTTTTCTTTGGCAGCATTAGAGTAAGCCTCATCTTCTGCAGAAATAAAAAGCTCGTTACCTCCAAGTTTTAATTTAATTTGATTTGTTGAGGGATTGGCAAATAAAGCCACACGCTTTATAGAAGAAAGGAATGGTATTCTTTCAATAACTAATTTGTTTGGGTTTTCTTTTGGAATAACAGCCTCATAATTAGGATACTTGCCTTCAATCAAACGACATATTACTGTGTAGTTCTCAAAAGAGAAAGAGACATTCTTGACATTGTATTGCATAATGATATCAATATCTGACTTATAAGTAAGTAAGATACTTTTTATCAAAGATAGAGGTTTTTTAGAGAGAATGAAAGCAGCTGGGCTATCACTTGTGAAGTCTTTTCTTTTGTAGTAAACAAGCTTGTGAGCATCTGTTGCTACAAAAGTTATGCCATTTTCATCTTGTTGACATAAAACTCCTGTCATTTGAGGACGAGTTTCTTCCACTCCTGTTGCAAAGATAGTTTTGCTGATAGCATTGACTAAAAGAGAGGAAGTTAATTTTGTCTCTGAAGGGTTGTCAATATTTGTAATTTGAGGATAGTCTTGTGCAGAAAGTCCTGCAATCTTATATTTTCCTTCACCAGATGTTATATCTACAGCGAAAGTCTCATCATCAATAGAGAAACTCAATGGAACATCAGAAAATGTTTTAACTATATCACATAACATCTTTGCAGGTACTGCAACTGTGCTAATTCCTTCTGCCTCTGCTTCTGAAAGTTCTAATCTTACAGTAACTGTAGTTTCAATATCTGAAGCAGTTATAGAAAGTGTTTTTTCATTTAATTGGAAAAGGAAATTTTCCAAAATAGGCAAAGCATTATTAGTTGTAACTACACTCAAAATAGATTGTAGAGAACGAGATAATGTGCCACCGTTAACAATGAATTTCATATTACTCTTTATTTGTTGGTTTATTTTGCTTGTAAAAATAGTAGCTTGCTGGTTTTAAGATATTGTCAAGTGCATAGTATTGCAATATTAGAGTATCTTTTATATCGTCCATTAAGCCATACATTCTGTTTATATCAAATATCTGATAGAAATTGTCTTTGTCCTTAGGAGAAACCCACGTACCTTGATTTAGTTTCATATATGTACGCAAGCGTTTTTGGTGTCCTTTTTTGTCTTTTACAGTGAAGATAAAAGAAGGAGTTTTTGTAAAAATAGTATCTCTTTGCACAGCAGAAATATCCTCTGCAATTGTCTCAAAGTTTAAGTTCATAAAGGCAGAAAGTAATGTTGTTACTTTTAAGGTATCAAAAATAGGAAGCACCTGACCACTCTGTAGAAGTCGCATTTTGAAAGTGTTGCTTTCACTATAAAGTATAAAACTCTCTTGTGGAATTGAAGGTAATTCTACTTTTATGGAAGAAATTTCTTTTGGGCTTATCTTAAACATTGTATGGACTCTCCACAGTGAAGCCACAGGGGTAAAACGTGGAGAAAGGAAACCACGGAAATTAGGTATATATACAATGCAAGGCTCTTTAGTGCCTTTAAGCAACATATATGTTCCCATATTGTCCATTGTTTGACCTCCAACATATATTGTCTTTACAAGTTTTTGATGTTCAAATAACTTTATAAAGCCAATATGTATGTAGTAGGCTCTTTGATAAACATCGCATTTAATTCTGCGAGTAGAAAGTTGTTTGATTACATTTGGGTGAGCAGCCTTTGCTATTGGCTCTCTAATTCTCATATCTTTGAGAGTCTCTAACAAAGTCTCTATCATGACAGGAGCAGCTTGATATTGATTATTTATCATCCAAGTGCTGTCATCCTTTCTGGTCAAATCACTTTTGTTGCCATCTAAGTCCTCAAGTACAATACGAGTAACTTTTGCCGTCTCATCTATGTTAAAGTCTTGTTTGATTGAAGAGTCTTTGACTAATTTTGGTACAAGAATAATAACCAAAATCAGTACTACTATTGTACCAAGAATCATGTAATTCTTTTGGTTGCGGTTTATTTTTTTCATTTTCTCTTGCTTTTTGGTCTAAGTGTTTTGGCGTTTTGTACTTGCAAAAAAGAATGATTGTAGAGCTTTTTTCTGTAAAAAGACATAATAAAAGCAAACATTAATACAATCACAATAGGCAACCCTACATTAAACATTTGCCAAAATGTGCGTTCTCTTTCTACTTTTACATTGTCAAGATTTCTCATCACCACCTCTCTTGAACGCAATGGAATCATATCTTCATCGTCACAAAGGTAATTTAAACAGTTGATAAGGAAATCGCAGTTGCCATACATCTTGCCTTCATATTTGTCATAACCCAAAGGCAAAGCCTCGTTATTTACAAAATCATTTTTTATAATATCTCCATCTGCCACAACTATCATTCTGTTTGCAGTGTCGCAACGGTCTTTATATGCCATTAAAGGATTGTTCATTGTTGGAGCAAGGCGGTTGTGGAAAGCAGAGAAAAATCTTCCTTCCAATAGATAAGCCACTGGCAGGTAAGAAAGATTGTAAAGACGGCTTTGCTGGTGAGCTTTCAAAAATTCAAGTGAAACAATTGCTGGAGTATTCATTATTCTTGCATTGGCAGAAGAAGTTAGTAATGGAGTTTTCTTTATTTCTGCTACTTGAGAGTGTTGAATGGTATCAATAGTGCTTGCAAATTGAAGTCTAACAGGGTTTATCTTGCTTGAAATTACACTATTTTGGTTAGATGAAACCACAGGGAAGAATGGCCAAGGATAAAAAGACATTTGTGGATTGTTGTTACCATAGTCTCCTGTCTTAATTGGAATATTAGCGCATTGTAAATCAAGTAAAAGATTTGTGTTAAGTCTTACTCCATAGTGAAATAAAGGGTCTTCAACTCCAGTGTGGTTGCCAACAGCATAGGTTTGAGGTTGGCTTTGCAAAGAATCCATTGAACAAAGCAAAGGATCTACAAGCCAAAGCACTCTTCCTCCATGCATAACAAATTGGTCTATCAAATATAAATCTTGGTAAGAGAATATACCAATAGGTCTTGCTATAATTAAAGCTTTGTATTTGTTTTTGAAGGTTATGTTTGTTGAATTTATGCTGTCATATTTTCTGTCTGTGAGGGCATTTAGCTTTTGGTCCATAGTTATGGTGTCAAGATTGTAAAAATCTCTTGTATTCTCAATAAAGCTTTGCATCTCGTACAAAGACAATTCTCCGTGTCCTTTTAGGAAAGCAACTCTGTCTTTGTATGGAGTGGTTAGACTTCTGAGAGCAGAATAAATGTTGTATTCTAAATTCTGAATAGAGGCATTTATCATCTCTTCTTTGCTATTGCCTTTCTGACTCAAAAGAGGAACAATTTTTGTTTGTGAGTGATAAGTTATTTCAAGATAAGGAAACATGTATTGGCGTACTTGTCTGTCTTTTTGGTCGCTCTGGACAAGTATTGGTTGAAATCCTTTCTCAAACAAACGTTGATAAAATTCATCTTTATCACTTGGCTTTTTGAAATTCTCTGGGTCTTGGAACTCAAATTCTATGTTTGAATTGTATGAACGGAATTGAGAAATCATTTCTTTGGTTTCATTACTCAAACGTTTGTATTCAATAGGAATATCTCCGGTTAGGTAACAACGAATGAAAACAACATCTTTTAGGTTTTTCAGAAAGTGTTTAGAACTATTGCTAATAGTGTAACGTTTTTCGGCTGTTAGGTCCAAACGTCCAAAAAGATAGTATCCAACAACATTGAGAAATATAATGGCAACAAAGCACACAATGAGTTGCAAGATATGAGAACGCTTAACGTCTGTTTTAGCATCTGGTTTGGCAAAAGTTTGTTTCAAAAAGTTTATTTTCATTGTCTTGTCCTCCTATTTTTTCCAATTACGGCTTTGAAGTGAAACTTTAGTTAGCAAAATAAAGAATGCAATAGCACTCAGGTAGTAAATGACATCACGAGAATCAACAACTCCACGCGAAATAGAGGAATAGTGTTGGCTTATGCCACAATAACGAACAACTAAGTCCCAAGAGCCCCAAATGTTTAGTGAAGCTATGGCATCAAATCCAATATATGTTATAGTACATATAAGTATGCTTATAATGAAAGCAATGATTTGGTTGTTAGTGAGTGAAGATGAAAATACTCCTATGGCAACAAAAATACCACCTAAAAAGATTAGTCCAATATAAGAACCAATAATACCACCCAAATCAAGATTGCCAGAAGGCGAACCAAGATTATAGACAGCAATTATGTAAATAATTGTAGGCAGAATTGAAAGCACCACAATGCAAAGTCCTGCTAAAAATTTAGCACCAATGATGGATAAATCACTTATTGGCTTTGTGAGTAAGAGTTCAATTGTTCCATTCTTTTTTTCTTCAGCAAACATTTTCATTGTTATGGCTGGAATAATAAGAAGGAAAATCCAAGGAGCCAAAACAAATAGTCCGTCCAAGCCAGCATAGCCAGAGGAGAGCACATTTACATCGCCCCAAGGCAGAACCCACAGAAACAATCCCATAATAGCCAAAAAAACTATTATAGTAATGTAGCCTATTAGAGACGAAAAGAAACTATTTAATTCTTTTAGAAATAGTACGTACATTGTTTTTTATGTATTTAGTTGTTTCAGGCAGAGGGTTATCCTCTGCTCAAATTGAAACGGCAAAGATACGAATTTTCTTGGAAAAAAATCAAAACACATTACAATAAAACTTAGCTTCAATTTTGCCAAACAAAGAAACAAAAAAATATGACAAAGAAACACAAGCACTAAAACAGCTTTTGCGTTTATTATTTCTTTGAAAGCTAAAAGTCTATCTTGAATGATGAAGAGTTATTATTGTAATTTGTGGCACAGCTCCTAAACGGAAAAGAAATGTGCCACCAATACCTGTTGAGACATTGATTATTTGATTTTTGTCTTTATACTCACCACCCCATTCTTTGAAAGCAAAAGAAGCTGGAGAGAAAGATCCTATCTGTAATTGCATTGCATGAGTGTGTCCAGATAGGGTTAGAGGAATATTGGTTTTTGCTACAACGCGTTTTCTCCAAAAAGAAGGGTCATGAGAAAGTAGTATGGTGTAAATATTTTCTGGCAAACCCTTCATTGCTTTTGGTAGGTCAGCAAGGGCAGGGAAAGGTGGTTTGCCATCGTTTTCTGTGCCCACAATGGCTATGGAATCTGATGAGTGTTTGATTATTTTGTTTTCATTTAATAGTAGATGCCAACCCATTTGTTTTTCCATTGCTAATAATTTTTTTCCATTTCCATTGGTTTGATTTGCAAGTTTGTAATTTTTGTAAGTGCAATAGTCGTGATTGCCAAGAATAGAAAATACTCCATCTTTGCCTTTTAAGGCGGAAAGTGTATTTATAAATGGTATTAGTTCCTTTGGAGAAGAATTTACTAAATCACCAGTGAAGCAAACCAAATCGGCATTCATAGAATTTGCTTTTGCTACCACTTTTTCAAGATAAGCAGTGTTTGTTCCATAAGAACCAACATGTAAATCTGAGATATGCAAAACTTTATACCCTTCAAAAGAGGATGGTATTTGATTGGAAGAAATGTCTATTGAATTTACTTTCAATCCTCTCCAACCAAGAGTTAGCCCATACATAGAGGCAAAGAATATAATGGCAGCACACACAAAGCCAATTACATTTCCTATTGTTTTAGCTTTTATAACAGCAAGTCCAACGCCTTTGCCCAATAAAGAAAAAATTGTAAGGGCTACTTTGGGTAGGGAAAAGCATAGCAACAAGAAGAACATAAGTTCAAAAGTCCAATTTTCAAAATAACCTAAAGCACTAGAGACAACCACACCTATCAAAAGTATACAAGGAATCCAATGTCCGAGATTCCACAAAAAAGCTTTGCCTTTGACAAAATTAAACCATACATAAATATCTGAAGCAATAAATACACCTAAAAATAAGGTTACATAATATAGCATTAACATTGCGTTTCTGATATTTATAGTATTTATAGGGTTAGTTTCAATTTGAATCCTCCTTGAGTAGTACTGTTTTGGTAAGAGTTTGAAATATAAGGATTGTTAATTGTCATTTCAAAGAATGCAGTTAGAAGTATTTTCTCTGTTATTGCATATTCACCGGATAGATTTAATGTCCATACGTCAGAACCTGAAGACATGAGATTTACATCTTGGTCTATTTTTCTGAGAATAGTTGTGTTTTTGTTCCAAGTTACAGAGGCTTTTAGGTCAATATCACTTTTCAATTCTTTACCTACAGAACCGGCTCTCACATTTACTTTGACATCTTTGAAACGATAGCCTCCACCAACGGTGTATGCAAGTTTATTGATTTCAGTTAGCTGATCATTAGAGAATGACAAAGAAAGAGAACGGTTTCTCTGAACTTCAAAATTAGCTTGGAAAGAGTTCTTGAGGTTTATATCCATTTTTAATAGAGGAGAAAAGCTCTCTATGATAGATATTTGGTCAATAGTATATCGAGCAATATAATTGTTGTTTATGGTGTTGCGAATCCATTCTGTGCCATAGTCATAATTTGGATTATTGACAGGAACAGACACATCTGTTGCAAAAGAACCTATGTTGTAATTTGAGGTGTAAGCATTTGAAATAGTAATTGAATTAACCCATTTTCTGAATATCTCAAGATTTGCAAGTCCTGTGTATTCTATTTGCCAGTTAGGTAAAGGTATTTTTGTGAAAGGATTCAAAGAACGAGAATTTACATTTGTTCCTGTGTAAGCAGCCAAGAAAGCAGGTATGAGTACTTGCTGAGAGGTTGGACCATAGCCATCAGGATAATACTTTCCACTGTTAGTGTCTAAAACCATTAACCCGCTGTAGTTAGGATTGCCTTGAGCTAAACGTTCAGCTATCGTATGACGATTGGAAAGGAAGGTTTTGAATACTTGAGTTACATTGTTTGCATCCATTGATTGGAAAAGCGTTGCAATGGTTATTGTAGATATAGAGAAGTTTCCTGTTTTATTAGGAGACAAAGGACCTTCTACTATTTGTGTTTCTGAGTTGTATTTGTAATATGCTGTGTATTGTTGACTTTCTGTGCGAGAGAATTTCAAATTTATCTTCCAATCTGTTAGTGGTTCCATTGACACTTGACCATTTAGAGATTTGTTATTCTTTTGTGTGAAAGCATTTGTCATTAGCGTATCGTTAGATAACCAGCCATTTGAAATGGCTTTTGACATAATATTTTTTTGAGCACCAAAGACAAACCCAAATCCTGGTGCATAACCATCAGAGGTTGCCATACCAAGCCATTTAGCAACAGGCATAAAGCCTGGAATATACGTTCCGTCATTCACAGAGTAATTGATGCTTACAGTCTTTATGCTTGTTATCAATTTGACAGAGTAGTAACCTACTTGTTTAATTACTTTTGTAAACATTGATGTTGAATCCACAATAACTTCTTTTTCTTTTATAGGTTTGCTATCTTTACCAATTCTTCTTGGTTTTGGCATTACCTTTGGAGTCTTTGAATTATCGTTTAATTCTAAGGCTTTTCGAATAAAAGGAATTTTGCTGTATATTGATGCAAGAGAGAAATTGGCATTTACTGTCTTGCGAGCATTGTTCTCAATTGTGTTGCCAAGTGATTCAAGAGCTTTTGTTGAACCAGTGAATGTGTAAGAGGAAACATAAGTTGTGTTAAGTCTAACCCAATCTAAGAAAGGTAGTTTGTTGATTGGTATATTCCAAGATATATTTGCAGTTTGATTATAGCTTTGAGCTCTTCCAAGATCAATAATATTGTCAATTACACTATCTTTTTTTTGACGGGTATCTATTTTTCCATAAGGTTCGTCAATACGAGCATTCATTGATGCAGTATAACGCAATTTGAGGTTTTGAGTCAGGTCATAGCTAAGAGTGTAATTTCTATTCCAATAGAATTGTTTATAGTAATAAGGTTCCATTATGACAATACCTTGACTCTTTGAACGAAGCTTGGTTTCTTCAAAGTCTCTAACCATTTCTGAACCAAAAGTCCAACTGCGAGGAGTGTAATAAAGAGTAAAATCTTTAATGATAGCAAAGGCTTTTGCTCTGAAAAGTGGCACACTATTGAAAGGTTTTATTGGCTTTGAACGGAAAGAATAGTTGTAATTCAGTCCTCCACGTTGAGTTGTTTTGTTGTTATACTCAATGTCTACATCACGATTAAATGTATTAGAATAAGAGTAAGAAGCATCAAAATTTTCTATGTCCCAAATGTGTTGTTTCTTTGTGGCATCAGTTCTATCTTTTCGCACATTCATAAAGTTTATGTTTGTGTTTGAAGTGAATTGTTGCACCATGTGTTTGATAGAATCTTTTTCTGCTTGAGTCTTGTATGTTAGCAAGTCATCTTTTAGCAAAACATCAGGGTCCAAAGGATTATAACGTGGATTGCTTACTGTACGAGAGTAATCAAAGTGCATAGGAAGTTTTATTCCTGCTTTTTTTGGGAAGAATTTGCCTAATTCTACATTTGTTGCAATGTCAAAAGTACCTACATTGTCTTGAGAAATCTCTGAAATAGATTGTTCAAGTGTTCCAAAACCTGCTGAACGATATGTTCCAGACATGGAAAGATCTCCTAAATCAGCAAGATTTGTACGCATTGAACCGGTTGCTGCCCAACCTGGTTTTTTATTAAAGTCTGTTAGTCGCAATTCATTTATCCATACCTCAACACTCTTTGGTTGCATATTGTCATCATCGGACAAAGATGTTTTCTTAGGATTTCTTACTCCAATCATCATCACAGCCACATCAGATATGGAAGGAGATCCAAGTACTGTTATTTTTTTTCCATTTATAACCTCTGTGTAAGGTAAGGCAGAGGAAACAGAGTTGTCGCCACCTCTTATTTTCTTGTTACGGTTTTCCTTTACATTTACAATATCTTCCAAACCTATTTCAACATTGTTTGCCGTTGGCCATATTACATCATTTTGTGAAGAAGAAGTATACCAAGGAGTGAAAGTTAGTGGTAATTCATATTCATAATAATTTGAAGTGAAGTCAGAGCCAAGGCGAACAAAAAGAGAGACATCACCTTTTTTATAACTATCTTTTTCTAACACTTTCTCTGCATGAACAAACATTTTGAGTTTTTTGTATTGGCGCATATCCAGGCTTGCTGTCTTGTAAATTGCTCTTGCATCACCATCAGACAAATCTGTAACTTTCATACTCAAAGCTTGCTCATTCATTTGTTGATAAGAAGTGGTACTATACATTTTTTCACGATCTATTCCAGGAGGCAATACATAAGGAACAGGAGAACGTTTACCATTTTCCTCAATGCTTACAGATGCTACAGTGAAATTGGTGTTGTCTGTTTGTGTTCCTGTTGGATAAAAACCAGAGGCTAAAAGATTATCTGTGTATTTGCGCCAATCACTACTAACAAGTTGCAAGGCAGCAAAACGAAGTATTACTGGCTCATAAAAGTCTCTTAGGAACATACGAATAAATCGTATTGACTGATAACCTTGAATGGAACCAACGGTCTTTTCTGGTATACGTATAGGAATTTTGAATTGATACCATTTGCAAGAAGTGTAACTTCCATTTGCAAGAGCCACATTCTCTGCATTTTGAATGTCTGTTATGTAGTTGCTTCCAACAACCATTTTGTCTGGTGAAAGATCTATGGAATATTCATAGTAATTTTCACTCTCGCTAAGGGTATTATCTTGATTTATATCTTCTACATTAGGAAGAGAAGTTTGCTGAGTTTGATAAAGACTATTTGCATTAGAGATTGCTGAGTTGCCTTCAGCATTGTTGTATAATTTGTAACGGTCATTTATTTTTATATTTGCATTGTCATATATTGTGCTACGAAAATAACGGAAGTCATCAGCAGAAGGGTCAGAGGATAGTGAAGCATAAGCGTCTGCGTTTAATTGTCGCTGTGCTATGTGCAAGAAACGTGAAAAGAAACTTTGCTCATCTGTTGAAGAGAGTCCATCGTAACCAATATCTTGATAAGGACGAGAAGATTCATTGTTATCAAAAGCATTTACAATGGCTTGTAGTGTTGGTACCCTTCCCCAAATAGTTGTATCTACATTGGTTACATTGGAGGAAGTTGGTAATCCATTTTCAAAGCTCTTTCTTCCATCTCTAAGAATATCCTCTGAAATATCTCCAAGATTGAAGTAAAGCTTACCACCTCTTGCAGTTTCATTACCAATAAATGGATCCATGAGCCAAAATTCTATGTATTCAATATTAGCAGCGTCAAAGTCTGTGCTTTCTAATTTTCTCATTATACCACCCCAACGAGTTTGAGGGTCTTTGAGTGTGCCATCAGCATCAAGTCCTGCAGAGTAAGCACTTGTTGTGTCATAGTTATATGGTCCTCTTTCTGAAGGATAGAACGCAACATTAAATTCTGTTATGTTTGTTGGTTGTCCAGAAGCTATTTCTTTGTTTGGGTAGACTTCTCTCTCAAAAATTTGACGAGCATAAGGTTGTGAACGGTCATCTTTAGTTATGTTTGAAGGAGCATTAGAAGAGTAAAAAATATCATCAATACGATACCAAGCAATTTTAGCACGATTAAAACCATATTCCCAACCAAGATTTTTTAATGTTTCAGGGAATAAAGGACTTGAAGAAGCATAGTCTTGAGGTGTTGAAGCTAAGAACCAAGAATTGACAGCTTTCAAATCAATATAAGTTTTTGCAGCTTCGAAATCATCAATATATGACGTGCCAGAAGACCCTATAACAGAAGGATTGCCAGGAATGAATTGAGCAAACTCACCAGACAAATTCATGGTTGAAATAGTTTTTGTGGAATAGAAAGGTAGCCAATCAATGAGTTTAGTAATGAAATTTACATCTTTCTTTAGATTGAAATCAAATCCCCAAAGAGTATTGTTCATAGGCTCTTCGCCATAATTTACTTTTGTTGTTATTGGACTTTCATGCAGATTTATCAATGTAGCTCCAAGATTAAAATCTGGATTAACAGCGTAGCTGGCACGAAATCCTAACATTGTTTTTGTTGTGGTACTAAAAAGGGTTTGACTCTCTGTAGATATAGTTATAGGTGTGCCAGAAGAGAGATAACCTTGATTTATTATCTTAACTCTACCCATGGCATAATCCACTGTGTAATCAACTCCTTCTACCAGTGTAATACCTCCAGCCATTACTTTTACAGAGCCTTGAGGTACATTTGTGGCATTGAGTGATATTTCACTGCCTGAAGAGGATTCATAAGTGCCTTCTAAATAAAATTTATCTTTATCTGGATATTGTTGTGCTTGTGATATTGTCATAGAGTAGAGTGAATCATAACAATACTTTTGAGCCATATCAGCATCACCCAAAATGTCTCTAAGGTCTTTTCCAAAAGGCTCTACATAAGGGAAGAAAATCAAACCTTTGTCTGAAACAATAGTTCCTCCTGAAATAGCAGCATTATCTATCCAGTCAAATACTCCGTCAGAGTAAGCATTTTGTTGATTATCCATTCTGTCTAAGCCTAAGAGTTGAAGAATAGGGGTGCCTTTCTTTGCTCCTTGAGTGAAGTAACCTGTTGCCACTCCGTCATCATCACCTTTGTAAAGAATATTTAGTCTAAAATTATCTTTATTCAATTGATAAGCTCCAAGAGAGTAAATGTTTTTCATCATAAGGCGCCACATCTTGTTGCGAACATTCAATGAAGAAGACTTCAATAATTTTACAACCAAAACATTTGGGTCTGTTATGCCTTCGTCAGAAAATTCACCTACTTGATATACTGTTGTATCTCCAATGATTTGATATTTGAAAGCCACAGCAAGCACTTGGTCATTAGTTAAGGCTTGATTTAGGGAAATGAAACCTAATCTGGAGTTAAATGTGTATTCTGAAGAAGACAGTTTCCTTGCACTTTCTACTTTCTCATAGTTTTCGCCAGAAACAAAGCCTTTGCTTTGCAAAACAGAAGAAACATTATTTATACTTCTTATAGTGGATTTATCAACTAAATTTAGCAGATTGTTTGAACGTCTTTCATCTGGTAGAGTGCTTCCTGCAGGATTTTCAATGAAAGGGTTTTGTCCATAAGGTTTCTTTTCTCCCAAGTCTGCAAAAGCAACAATATTTCTGTTTTCATTGACAGCAGAGCCTACATTGGTTTTCCAAACCTCTATTTTTATAATGTTTATATTTGAGCTTAAAACAGGAAGTGTGCTTAGGGCATGGTTGTAATTGTCATAGAAGTATTGAGCTAAGAAGAAATGTCTGTTAGCATCGTAAGAATCTGCTTTGAAGTTGAATTTTTTTTTCTCTGCTCCTCCTTGCACTGTAACAGTAGAGGCTTGAGATTTCTGTTCTGAAAAGACTGCATCAATGAATAGCTTGCCAAACTTTAGCTTGGTTTTTACTCCCCAAAGAGTTTGAGAACCAGCAATTAGTGTAGTTGGCAAAGGAAATGAGATATTCCCTGCCTCAATAGATTGAATAATATTATCTTCTTTGCCTTCATATTTTAATTTTGTTTGGTTTTCAAAAGAAAATGTAGCCCCAGTATTATAATTGATATTGAAAGAAATAGCTTCGCCAATTTTGACTGTAGCATTGAGTTGTATGTTTTCATTGAAATCAAAACGTGTAACACTTCTTTGATTTTCAGGAATAGAAAGATCTGCTCTTTTGTTATTTACAAGGGCAAAGGTTAGCTCTGCACTACCATTGGGTCTAATGTCTATGGTTTGTCCACCAAAGATTGTTTCAAATAGTTCTGAATTAACTCTTAGTTGAGGGATTAAAGAAGTGAGTATTCCTTCATTTGATACAGATGCATTGGCAGAAGTGGAACGATTCTTCCAATAGTTAGAAATCATTTTGTCCATATCATAGTTTTGATATTCTTCAAAGGACAAAACTTTTCTATCTATAACAAGAGAACCAATACTTTTTGTGATAATGTATTCATTATTTTTTTGGTTGTATTCTATATCTGTTGTGACATTTTCAGGGTCTGAAAGCCATTTTGAAACTGTAGTATTACTATCAGGTGGAGACCACAAAGACACTTCCTCGCTTGCATAGCCAACCAAGGAAATAAAAGCACAGAAAAGAAAAACAGCTATTTCCCTCATAGAATCTTTAATGCCGCCTTTATAATGTCTTCTGTTGTAATTGTGCTCGAAGCCTCTTTCATTATCTTTGATAGTGTTTTTTCAATTACTATTTTGTTAAAACCTAATGTCTGTAAGGCTTTAAACGCTTGGTCATAATTTTTATTGTTTCCAACACTACTTTGCTCAGAGATAAATCCCATTTTGCTTATTTTGTCTCTTAATTCTAAAACAACTCTTTGAGCTGTTTTCTCACCAATACCTTTAACTTGCTTTATTGCAACAACATTACCTTCACCAATAGCAGATAATAACTCACGGCAGTTAAGCGAAGAAAGAAGCATTCTTGCTGTGCCTGCTCCAATACCATTAACGCTTAACAGCATGCGGAAAAGGTCTCTTTCTGTTTTTGTTGAAAAACCAAAGAGTATTCTTTCATCTTCTCTAACTATTAAGTGGGTTAGAACTCTGCCTTGAGTTTTTTCTTTTAAGTCTGAAAAAGTAGTGAGTGATATTTCTATGTGATAACCAACACCGCCAGCATTGACAACAATATATGATGGAGTTTGCTGTTCAAATTTGCCTTCAATAAATTCGTACATTATATTTTATCTTATTGATTTTTATCTGTTATGTTTTACTCTGTAAATGACTTACAGAAGCAAAGGTACAAATATTTTTGTTACTGTATTGCATAAATTACTATCTTTGCCACATTAAAACCCAGAAAGACTATGTCAGTAGCAAAAGATAATGATACAAAAAAAGTAACAGTTCATACCCTTATGGCAATGAAACAAAGGGGTGAGAAAATCTCAATGATAACAGCTTATGACTACACTATGGCTAAGTTAGTTGATGGTGCAAATATTGATGTTATTTTGGTTGGTGATAGTGCTGCAAATGTTATGGACGGTTATGATACAACTCTGCCAATAACTCTTGACCAAATGATTTATCATGCTCAGAGTGTAGTCAGAGCAGCAAAAAGAGCTTTAGTAATAGTTGATATGCCTTTTGGTTCTTATCAAGGTAATAGCAAAGAGGCTCTTTGCAGTGCTGTGAGAATAATGAAAGAGACACAAGCTAATGCTGTGAAGATTGAGGGAGGAGAGGAGATAAAAGAAAGCATAGAGCGAATACTATCTGCAGGTATTCCAGTCTTTGGACATTTGGGTTTGACTCCTCAAAGCATAAATAAATTTGGTACTTATGTTGTTAGAGCAACAGACAAAGAAGAGGAGGATAAACTGTTGAAAGATGCTCATTTCCTTGATAAGATTGGTTGTTCTGCCTTAGTGCTTGAGAAAATACCTGCTGCATTAGCTGCAAGAGTAGCTCAAGAGGTAAAAATTCCAGTAATAGGTATTGGAGCAGGCTCTGGAGTAGATGGACAGGTGCTTGTTTTGCAAGATATGTTAGGACTAACACAAGGATTTTCTCCACGTTATTTGCGTCGTTATGCTGCTTTAGGCGAAGAGATTACTTCAAGTGTGAAACAATATATCTCTGATGTCAAAAGCTTAAATTTCCCTTCTGAAAAAGAACAATACTAACGGCCTTTTTGAACGATTTTTTGCTCGCCTATTAGCTTAATCATAAAGGTAAATGGTTTCAAGAATTGATGAAAGGTACTCAGTTTAATGACGCAATGACAAGAGGAAAATCAAACAAAAGTAAATTAGGAAGCTACACTGACATTTGGAAAGGAATAGAGAAATTAAACATCAAATAAAAATGAGAATTGTTTTCCTGATACAGTAAATTGTTTCTTTGATAATTTTATAGGTATTGCTTTGCGTATAGTCGGTTCCATTGGAACTTTCATTCTCTTTATAGAGAACGAAACAAGTTAAACGCTTCCATTGGAAGTTTCCACGCGGAAAATAGCCAAAAGAGCGGGAGGGTTGATTTATGGGTTATAATATAAGGATAAAAGCTTTTATTGGAAGTTTTCTACGGAAGAAAAGAACCAAAAGTCAGCCATTATCTTTACGTACTTCTTTACTTGTTACTTATAAGTTCACAATATACAGTTCAAAATTCACATTTAATTTTGATATTCTCCTTATTCATTCTCTTTAGAAGAGAACGAAACAAGTTAAACGCTTACATTGTGAGTTTCGCTCTCACCACTCAATCTACAATAGTAGAAATTTAAAATGTCTCTTAGACAGTGTACCCTTAGTAGTTATATGAAACATCTACAATAGTAGAAATTTAAAATGTCTCTTAGACATGAGGGGCTCGTTTCCCCTCCACAACAATCTACAATAGTAGAAATTTAAAATGTCTCTTAGACCTGTAAATATTCTACCAGCGTATAAATTCATCTACAATAGTAGAAATTTAAAATGTCTCTTAGACCTGAAATTATTTTGCCAACGTACCAAGATCTACAATAGTAGAAATTTAAAATGTCTCTTAGACAAATTTGGAAACGTTAAGGTTAGCTAAATCTACAATAGTAGAAATTTAAAATGTCTCTTAGACAAATAAATATTCTTAGAACGCATAGTCCAATCTACAATAGTAGAAATTTAAAATGTCTCTTAGACTTCAATTTTGATTTTTACATTTGTTTTTTGATCTACAATAGTAGAAATTTAAAATGTCTCTTAGACCAGTTAGAAGGAACTAAAGAACAATGTTATCTACAATAGTAGAAATTTAAAATGTCTCTTAGACATTAGAAAAGCTATCAGGAACTCCATACTATCTACAATAGTAGAAATTTAAAATGTCTCTTAGACATCATTGGTAATGTATTATAATCTCTTTATCTACAATAGTAGAAATTTAAAATGTCTCTTAGACATATCGTTCAGTTGAGGTAAGAAGTATCATCTACAATAGTAGAAATTTAAAATGTCTCTTAGACTATCTAATGAATTAAGACCTCTTGACTCTTATCTACAATAGTAGAAATTTAAAATGTCTCTTAGACTTGACCTGCAAGTTGTTCTTTGTGTTCCTATCTACAATAGTAGAAATTTAAAATGTCTCTTAGACAATATAGTTATGGTAGCATATTATGACGAATCTACAATAGTAGAAATTTAAAATGTCTCTTAGACACCAAGGGCAGGAGAGATCTTTTCTACAAATCTACAATAGTAGAAATTTAAAATGTCTCTTAGACCGTCAAGGAATAGCAACAGAACCATTTATCTACAATAGTAGAAATTTAAAATGTCTCTTAGACAAAGAAAATGGAAACAATCACAGCAAACATCTACAATAGTAGAAATTTAAAATGTCTCTTAGACGTTGTATCTTTGCACCACAATAATAAAATCTACAATAGTAGAAATTTAAAATGTCTCTTAGACACCACTTATTCCTTTGAGTGAGAATAATATCTACAATAGTAGAAATTTAAAATGTCTCTTAGACCAGCAACCCGTTGAACGAAAGACGTTTATCTACAATAGTAGAAATTTAAAATGTCTCTTAGACAAGTTAGGAGAAGAGCAAGACGGAGCATATCTACAATAGTAGAAATTTAAAATGTCTCTTAGACTCTATATGTCTAATATTTCGTTGCAAAGATAATACTTTTCTCTTATATATCACCAATTTATCCATAAATATTTCAAAGAACTATTGCAGAGATTTTTACCCCACCTATAAATTATACGCTTTGCTTTATTGCTACTAAGTCTTTGACACTCTTTTGTTAAATCTCCATATTGCAATAAACTGCAAACAAATTAAGAGTGCCTTTTGTTACATAAACAACATATCTTTGTCTCTATGAATTGCATTACCATACTTTTTTATACTCTTATTGTCTGTTTCAAATATCATAACACTATCAGCTCCTGTAAAGAGTGCTGAATATTTACTCTCTATTTTTACGATAAGGTTATCTATAACTCTTTTCGTATTGTTGATTTCATAAACTGAATATTGAAGTCTTATTGCTCCACTTCGTTCAATCATTTTACTAAATCGTGTTCTCAATTTATCATTACTTATATCATAACTAACAACTATCATTTTATACTTCAAATTTAGGATAACATTCCATTGCTTTATCTTGCATAAAACAACGATAATAAGATTGCACATACTTAAAAATATCCATTTTTCTATTAACTAATGTCTCATAGAATGGTTTGTAATACTCTTGATTTTTTTCTATTTTGAGCCTATACTCATGCTTATTAACCACAAAATCACTTTCTTTAAATTGTCCCTTGTTGAAAGAGTTACGAACCTGATTATCTATCAAACATCTGAAAGGTTCCATTATGTCGCAGATTAATGATTTCCGCTTAAACCATAATCTATGATAAACACCAATATATACGTCAAACCCAAACATACGAACAAAAGTCTCAATGTAATTAAACAAGATAGTATAACCTATATCTAATGTTGTGTTTATAGCATCTGTCTTGATTCTTGGCTTTCTTGCAACCCAATTGTTTCGTTGAAAATATGCGGCGAAGAAGTTCTTAGATATTATTCCCTCAATTCCCATGAGTTTATTGTATTCTGTTATTTTTGGCACCAAGGCAAGAGCTTGTAAACATTGTTTCTTAGACTGCATAGTCAAAACATCTTTCTGTCTTGTATTATTCAAAAGTTGTAATTGATTGGCAATTTTATTGTGTATCAATACCTTTGCTATTGAAATGTCCTCTTTCCTATAAGAATATTGCTTTTTGTGTAATATGTAATTTGCTTCTGCTGACACAGAATAAAAGAATACTGGTCTAAGGTTTTGTTTCATAACCACTAAAGCAACATTAAATTGTTTGCATTTATCTATCAATGGTGTGGTGATAGTTATATGTCCAATAACAAATAATGCTAATAGCTTTTGAAAAGGCAGTTTTGTTAGAGTCTTCTTCTCCTCTGTCTCTAATAATAATTCTCCATTACTAACTCTAAGATTTCTTTTCTCTATACAGTTAATAATAAATATTGTCTTATACGATATGTCTTTATGAGTAAACATTTTCAATATTTATCTTATCACATAAATTACAATATATACAATGCATACACTTATTCGGATTTATATCCAAAGATGTCATAGGATTATACTCTCTATACAAGGCAATAAAATCAATCAATTGTTGTTTGTCTGCTTGGGTTGGCAAATCTATGTAGTTCATTTTGTTACTTGATATCTCATAAAAAGCCAAACTATCTACTTGATAGCCCATTTCTAACAAGCAAAAATATTGAGCCCATAATTGATATATTTGTCCTTGATATATCTGTTTCAATTGATATTTGCGTTCAATGAGCAACCTCTCTTTACATTTATATAAATCAATCTTGCCCATAACGCCCAGCTCTTCACTTATAACGCTCAACGCCATTATATCATTTGCTTGTGTGCTATACGTTTTATTGTCTATTGAACTATGAGCCACCTTCCCTTTAATTTGTGGTGTGGCTTGATAAGATTCTTCGTCCATATCCATATATACATTGTGTAGATATATGGAATATGGACAAAAGATAAAATCATTTAATGTTGAAATAGAAATATAATCCTCCATTCAAACAACTTGTTATTTATCTTTATCATCTAAATACTCTTTATTCTGAACAAAGTTCAACCACTTTTTGTTTGACATAGCAAGACTTACTTTTGACCCGTCATCTGCGTTTTGAATTTGTCTAACAGCCCAAAGACCTTTTCTTGCAATATTATAAGCTCCATTTGCATCAGCATCTTGTGGCAATGAGGCTGTTTCTCCCTTGTGTTCACGAGAGTCAAAAAATACGCCGTTGCTGTCTGCAACAGGTGAGAGAATATAATCCTCATCTGTGTTTGGATTGCTATTACGCATTTGAAGAGTTAGCTTCAATAAATTCAATAATTCTTCAAAGAAGGCTTTTTCTCCTTGATTAAGAATTGAGTCTTTTAGGTTTGTTTTATAGTCTATATTTGCGCTGTTAAATAAAGTCTTTAATGCTTCTGTTAGATTTATGGTTTCATTATCCCATTGATTATTCTTTGCTTTGTTTCTGAAAGTTTTTATTCTTTTTCCATAGGTGCATATAGTCCATTCTTTTCTTGTTTCGTCTGCCTTTGGATTAAATTTAGTGTAGTCAGAAATAACAAACTCAAAATATTTTTCCTCTTCGTTGTATAGTATGTCTGCAAATTTAGAAAGCAACTCTTTTGCCTTTTCTTCGTTTTCGTATTTAGTATAGATATAGTTTGTAAAACCAGTAACTGGGTCTATCTTGCTTGTTTTCCAAGCTGGTATATAGAAAAGGAAACCATTTTGTTTGCTCATTTTCTCAAAACTCTCAAACTTATTTGTTAGCTGATAAGCATTGAGCAAGCCTCCTTCTTCATTAGGGTCTTTTTTCTTATCTACAAGATAGTTTAGTTTGTCAATAAGCATCTTTTCAAATTTCTGATACACTGATTTTTCCACCTTTTGTCTGCCACGCATAAAGATAGAGTTCAAATCTTCCAAAACAACAATAGCCTTATACTCTATCATCATTTGAGTTATCTTGTGAATAACTTGACTTAAATAACCCTCTTTCAATTCTTTTATATTCTCTATTGTCTGCCAATTTTTTCTTGCCTCTTGTCTGTCTTTCTCTATATTATCTAATTTATTGTGATAGTTAAAAGATTTTTCTTCTTCTTTTCCGTCCTTATTCATATAGACATTAGTAATAGTATTTAAGCTAAATTGTCTTACAATATTTCCCTGCAAGTCTATCAAAGTTAGATATAAAAGATTTCTTTCTCCTCTATCTATTCCTATTATATGTTTAATGCCATTATCTTTAATAAACTCATTGACTTTAGAGTTAATATTGTTTGTCCCTACAGCTTTAAAATTCATTGTAATTGGCACGTGAAAGAGAAATTTATCTTCAGTATAACGTTTATCCTTAATAATCGGATAAGTGAATTTGCCTTTTAGCTCTTTGGCATGATGTCCGTTTTTCATAACTTCATCATTCCAAGTAAAAGATTTCTTTCTAAAGAATACCTCTGCTTGTCCATTGAGTTTATAGATAACATCTTTGAGATTGTTTTCATCAAACAAAGCCTTCCAATATAAAGTATGCATATTTGGAGTACCTTTACTATAAAGAGAAAAGTCTTTGTTGTATATTTGGAATAAATATATTTTGCCCTCTTTTACTAATTGGTTTATATAGTCTTCTTCAATATCTCTAAAGGTTATTTTATAACCCTGCATATTTACGTCATCTGTAAAGGATTTCCAATTTTGATATTCATCAGAAAAGCTAAAATTACACCATGTCCAATATTGTTTTGCTGCTTCTTTGTAATATGTGATAAATGTTTTTAAATCATCGCTACTAAATGTTTTTATTGTTGACATTGACTTATCTTGCAAATAACTTTCCGCTTGTTTTATAGCATATATTTCTGGAATATATTTCTTTTTCAGTGCATCAAGATTTTTGGTGAATCTTTGATATTTGTCATCTCCTATACGAATAATATTTTGAATGTCTTTACCTGCATCTGCTATTTGTTTGTAGTCTATCTTTTGATAACATTTTTTTGTGCTATCAAAATGTTTATTCTCAAAAACTTTCTTAGTGTCTTTATTGATAATTGCTAAGTAATACAATCCGTCTTTTATTAATAAGATACCTAAATTCTTTGGTTCCTTATTCACGTCCCAACCACCTAAAAGTGTAGAGTCTTGAAAGTTTAATTTTATTTTCTCTTCTGAATATGGCTTTTGAGTAAGATAGTTTCTTACACTATTATACAAGGGAGTTATTTCGTTAAGGTCTTCCCAAATATCGTCAAAATCAGAATAGAAATTATTATCTCTCTTTGCTTCTTCTTCACAACCACTCAGGGGCTTAATAAACCATTGTAGTTTTTTAATGCTATCCAAGAACAGTTTTATTTTTTCTATACTTTGTGTATCTTGTATTAACGCCTTATTACTATGTTGATAGTCTGCATTAAGAATATCTTTTACCAATAAGTATTTACGCTCTATTTGTTCAAAAATATTTGGAGTTTTTACTATTAGATTGTCGCCTTCTTGTTTAATATCACTCGTACAAAGAATAATATTTCTATCGTCTTTAAATGTATCAATGATTTCTTGTTCCTGCTTTTCTAAATCCTTTTCTTTATTACAAGAGATTGTCTCTTCTTTGTATCCGCAACTTTTAAAATAATCTTCTATCTTAGGCTTGTCTTCACCTATTAAATCGTTTATTCTTTGCAAAGAGAAACTCTTAAAACTCTTTACATACGTATCTCTATTTTTATTGTATGTCTCTATTTTTTGTCCCTTACGGGGGTGAGCCTCTAAATATTCTATTTCTAAAGCCTTTGTCAGTATTGCCCAATCTCCATAATATGATTGCAATATGCTTGTTAATAGCTCTTTTTTAGCTTCATTTTGAACAAATATGCCAGTGCTACTATAATCTGTCAAATTAGATAATAAACTCTTGATAGATATTTTATCCTTTGGTGTGTTTATTACTTTTTCATTTATATCGTTATATACCTTCTTAATTGCTCCTATACACTGTGCATCGTCTTCAAATATTTCTGGCAACCAAGACAGTGAATCCTTACTACTTAGTATTTGTTTATATAATGCAATGAACTTAGGTAGTTTTGTTCCGTTTTTTTGATTGTATGAATTGACATACTCTTTTAATCCTTTTATTTTCTTATCACCTTCACTTTTCCCTCCAATCAAAGTATTATATGTTGTGATATCCTTTTGAGTAAGGCAATTAGAATAGTTTTCTATTTTGAATACATCGTCTAATTTTTTGCCGTTTAACTCTTCTTTAAAGTTTTCTTCTATTTGTTGTATATCTTTCTGTATAATTTCGTTTATTGTGTCATAAGACGATATATTGTTTAAGAACTTAGGCAAATTATCGTTTATAATACGATGTGCAATAGATGAGGCTTTGTCTTCTGCCGAATACATATTCTTTCTATTGTCATTAAACCCAGTGAAATACGTGGTAAAGCCCTCAAACTCTTTTATCAAATCTTCTTTTGCTTTATCATTATTCACAAACTGAATCAATTCTTTATTGAAAAATTCTTTATTGAATAGGTGTGTTGTATCAAATGTATTTGATATTTGTTCCCTGAGTTTACTTTTAATAGTGCCAAACTCCTTATTCTCTTTCTCACTTTTGGAGTTGTTTTTAAACAAAGAGACATACTTTTTTAGATAGTCTTCATCTAAAGAAAATGTTGCAAGGCTTTTTGATATAAACTGTCTATGATAATCGTCTATAATCTTTTTTACCTTTTTATAACTCTCTGATTTAATAACATCACTTTTTTGGCGTTCTTGCAAAGAATAGGTATCTTCTTCTACTTTAAAAATACCACTTTTTTTGATGTTGTCTAACACTGTCGTGTCTTTTTCATTTAATTCAACTGGTTTTAATTCAAACCTCAATGTTTTTAATAAAGGATAAAATCCCTTAAAGTCTTTCAATTCGTCCATAATATTACCTGTTTTGTTTTGTTTTTGCAAGAGTTTGCTAATTCTATTTGACTATATAAATCACTAATAAGCAATCCTCTCATAATTAGAGGGCAAAATTCGGTATAATTCTCAAAATATGCAAGTTTTATCCTATAAAAATTCTTTACCGTTGATTATTTAGAAATCTATGTTGCTCATTCTTTTTCATTTTTTTTTGTTGTTTATAGTAGAGACGCCATAATATGAGGTCTCCACTTCCAATGGAAGCGACTACACGCAAAGCGTTAAAGAAAGTAACAATATAAAGAAGTACGTAAGATAAAACGTGAAGATAACGCCCGCTCTTTTGGTTATTTTCCGCGTGGAAACTTCCAATGGAAGCGTTTAACTTGTTTCGTTCTCTATAAAGAGAATGAAAAGGAGAATATCAAAGAAACAGAAAACTGTATCAGGGAAACAAAATTCTGTATCAGGGAAACAAAAAAATGGATCAGGGAAACAGTAACCACAAAACAAGGTAAAAAAACGCTTGGATTGGAAGAAATTACAAGTGTTAAAGAGGACTTTGAGTCTCTTCAATATCCCAATTCTTTCTGATAGTGATTGTTTTAGGAAAATAAAACACTCTCTCTGGCAAAAGTCTTTTTGTGAAAGAACCTATGTCCCAACGGTGATTATTATTCCTGTCTTCAATTATTTTTATGCGATAAGTGCCTTCTTTGAGATTGGTGAAATGAATTTTTTGGTTTGTTTGTGCAAAGGCGGTGTCTATGGTTTTGCCAGTGGTATCTTCCAAGAGAAATATATAATGCTTATATAAGGAAGAATCTTTTGTGGAGTCAGTTATTGAAAATATCAAATTCCCATATTGCTCAGGAGAATCTACTGAAAAGTTAAATGATGTAGAGTCATTAACTTGACCAGTTCCATTACTGAAAGAGGCTGCAGGGATTTTTATTGTGCCTTTACTATTTTGTGCAAAAGGTTTGTTCCCAACTTGCACATAGAAATGATTTTTCTCATATACTTTGCAAGGCAAAGCTATGGAAACACTATCTTTGATATAAAACGCTTTGAAAGTAAGTGTGCTATCATTTATTGGTAGAGACATTTTCAGCAATAAAGGTTCAAAATAAGCTACTATGCTTGCAGGGGGCGAGAGTGTAAAGGTGTCTTTAATCTTTTCATTCTTTGGAATATCTCTGTATTGTTCAATGTCTTGCTTTTGAGTACCATAAACAAGAGAACACTTTATTGAGTCAAATGTTTTGTTAAGTGAGTAAATGGTTAGGGTGTCTCTTTTTGCGCTGTAGAGCAATGAGTAATCAGTGCAAGAGTAAGGATTTTCTATTTTGGGATAAGAGAACACTAAGGCTAAACTATCGGTTAATGGATTTTGAAAAGACAACTGGAAAGCAAAGGGAGAAATGAATTTTAAAGAGGATACAATTAAGGCAGTATCCAAAGGGGAGTAGAAATATAAAGTGTTAGCTTCCATAATTGCCTCAAGGTCTTTGGCAGATTCTGTTTTAGCAATAAGAGAGTCTTTCTTGGTGATTATAGAGTCTTTGTGCGAAGTGTCATTACCTGCTTGCAAGTAGTTTGTGGCTTTTATTAGTTGCGGATTAAAAGCAACAGACTCTGTCTGTTCGTCAAAACGCAAGTTCTTATTTTCATCATCTATTGCAAGTATGTAGTATTGCCCCTGAGCAATATTACTAAAGGAGAAGTTTCCACTACTATCACACCTTGTTAAGTAAGATGGAGCAAGGTGTTTTATGCTGTCAAAATCCGTTTCTTTATACAACATTACATATTCTCCTTTAATTGGGTTCAGAGTGTAGGCATCAATTACTCTACCTTTGTATTGAAGGGTGTCTATAGCATCTCCTGTTGAAAAAGAATACACAAAGCTACTCAGTTTGTTCCCCTCATTGAAGTCTTTTATGCTTTGTCCAAAGTCAAAGATATAAGTTGTGTTTGCTCTGAGAGTATCAGAGAAAGAGACTTCCATTTTTCTTAGATAGCTTTTGACTGTTGGGATTTCTTTTAGAGGTGGTGAAACAATTAGATTGTCATTTACATTGTCTAATTCAATGTATTCATCAAATGAAACTTCAAAACTATGACCATTGAATTTGATAGAGTTGTTTTTTGGAGAGCAAGAGACTAATTTAGGTGCACTTCTATCATAAGCTCCACCTGTTGGAGAGCCTATTTTTGCACAAGAAATAGTACAAAACAAAGATAGTACAAAGAGTAATGATATATTTAGTTTCTTTGTTCTCATTAGAGGCTATTTTTTTAGTGTTCTTTGTCTTAGAGCTTCATAGATAATTACACCTGTAGCAACAGAGACATTAAGTGATTCAATATTTGCTTGAATAGGTATTTTGATTTTTGAATCACAAAGGTGAAATAGTTCATTGGAAATGCCATCTTCCTCACTACCCATAATGAGTAGCATTGGAGCTGTCAGGTTCTCTTGGGTGTATATTTTAGAGGCTTTTTCTGTTGCTCCATAAATGGTAAGTCCCATTTGTTTGGCTAAGTTTAGTGTTGTTTTGAGGTTTACCTCTCTGCATACAGGCAAGCGTAGCAAGGCACCAGCAGAAGTCTTGATTGCGTCTTCATTTATTTGAGCACAAGAGTGTTGTCCTACCACAATAGCGTCTACTCCAGCGCATTCACAGCTTCGGGCTATGGCTCCCAAGTTTCTTACGTCTGTCACTCTGTCAAGCATGACAATAAGTGGTAATCTGCCTTGGTCAAAGACATTGCTTACCACGTTCTCAAAATCACAGTATTCTATTGGCGAGATAATGGCAATTATGCCTTGATGATTGTTAGGAGTTAAGCGGTTAATCCTTTCAATAGGCACGTATTGCAAAGAGATTTTTCTGTTCTGTAACAAGGGCTTTATTTGTTGAAAAAGGCTTGCTTGCAAAGAAGATTGAATATATATCTTGTCTATTTCTTTACCGCTTTTTAAGGCTTCTTGAACAGGTCTTAAACCATATACCATTTGATTTTCTTTCATATTATAAAGTATTTATTTGTCCATCTTTAATTAAAACTTCTCTGTCACTCATTTTTGCCAATTCTTGATTGTGGGTAACAATGACAAAAGTTTGTTTGTAACGTTTTCTTAGAGAAAAGAATAATTCGTGTAATTCTTTTGCATTTTGAGAGTCAAGATTTCCTGTTGGTTCGTCAGCCAAGACTATTGCAGGATTATTTATCAGTGCCCTGGCAACAGCCACTCGTTGTTGTTCTCCACCACTTAACTCAGAGGGATGATGAGAGGCTCTATCTTTTAGTTGCAAAATATCTAATAGTTCTTTGGCTCTCTTGATCGCCTCTGAATGTTTCTGACCGGCAATGAAAGCAGGAATACACACATTTTCAAGGGCAGTAAATTCACCCAAAAGATTGTGAAACTGAAAAACAAAGCCTATTTGCTGATTTCTGAAATAGGCTAATTGTTTTTCACTCATTGCGCTTATGTTCTTGTCTTTTATCCATACTTGACCTTTTGTGGCTTTGTCTAAGGTGCCAATGATTTGCAAGAGAGTGGTTTTACCAGCTCCAGAGGCTCCAACAATAGATACGATTTCAGAGTCATTGACTGTTAGATTTATGTCCTTGAGTATTTCTAAATTACCATAGGATTTATATAAGTGTTTTATTTCTATCATCTATCAATATTCTTTTTGTTAAACATGACATACCCAAAATTTATTGAGAAAGAAAGAGGACTATCTGCCTTTTGGTCTCTTTTATGGTAGCTTGCAATAAGGCTTAGTGGACCTATTGGTGTATTTATTACAAATGCAGAAGAAAGAATGAAATATTGTTTGTCAAAGACTTTTGAATACTTTGGTATATCATTTTCCATTGTTGTTATTCTTTGAATAGGAGCATAAATATAAGCATTTAGTCTCAAAGATGCTTCAATTCTTAGTATGGAGGTTTTGAAAATATTTTCTGCACCAAAGGCTAAGAATTGATTAGAATGATATTCTTTCATAAACTCTGTTTGGGTTTCAAGTGTAGGGGCATAAACTCCTGAATTAAGTAGGGAAGAGTTGTAATTAGAAAAAAGATTTTGGAAAGAATAGAAAGCATTAGCAGAAAAGCCTAAAGCATAGTGAGATGTGATGTCAAAGTATTGTTTATGTTGTAAAGAAAATTGAAACCAAGAATGGTAGTTAGTGTTCTTTTCTGTTTGAGCAGATGTAGAGCCGGGAGAAAATATTTCTTTGCCATAAATGTATTGTACTTGCATTTTTGAGTAACGACCACTGGTTGGAAATTGAGCATCGTCTAAGGAAGAATATATTCTTGTTATACCTGTTGCAAGATTATAAAATTCAGTATTGTCAGCAGTATCATAAATAGTGTTGTTTCGCGTGTTGAAATAATCATCTTTAACAATTCCATAGCCAACATTGGCTATTACTTGGTCCTTTATACCCAAAGGCATACCTATATGTAGTTGTACATTATTTTCTCTTTGCACAAGATAGTTCAGTGGTGAATAATCAAAGAAGTTTGTGTTCAAACGATAATAATTCCATTTGTTTGCATTCCATTCAACCTCTGAAAAGAAAGGTATGTGTGAAGAGAAATTTGTTCTTATTTTTAGCATTGCAGACGTGTAATATCGTCCAGCATATAAATTAGTTTGAAAAAGCCATGCATTTTTCCTTATCATATTATAATCAATTCCTAAGTATAAGTGAGATATAGGATGAGAAGAAATACAACCTCCAGCTTTAGCAGTTAAATTCTCTTGAGTCTTTACGTCTAAGTTAAGGACATAAGAATGATAGAAATTATTATAATATATGTATGGCTGAATTGTCTTTATGTTGTAATCAGAACACAAGGACAGATAATTTGATTTAATGTTATCATTTATTGAAGGCAGATGCCTATCTCTTTGTAATTCTCTTTGCAGGTATTGTTTTTGGTTTTCACTAACTCCATTGATTACGAAATTGTCTATTTTCAATGGTGGCTTGCGGTCATTGAAAGCTTTTCTCTTTTTAGCAAGCTCTTCATTGCTCACACTGTCCACAAGGAATTCTCTTATTTTTGCAATTTTTTCTTTGGCGGCTTTGTATCCAACATCATAAGTTTCTTCCATTTTGGTAAAATCTAGCACGCCTATCCCTTCTAAATCAGGTTCAATTAACACACTGTTATCGCAAATGACATTGTAATCTGTTTCATTGGTGAAAATGTTTTGTAGGTAAGACATTACATCTCCCGCTTTTGGTGCAGGATAGTTTCCAGCTATTTGTATACCAATGATTATGTCTGGATTAAATATTTCATTCATTTCTTTTGATGGGAAGTTGTTGTACATTCCTCCGTCAAACATTATGTGTCCATCTAAAGAAATCGGAGCAAAGTAAAAAGGAAAACTCATTGATGCTCTGGCAGCTTGACCTAAATCTCCATTTCTTCTTATAGAGGCTTTGTTTTGTGTTATGTCTGAGGTTACACACAAAAAAGGTACAAATAAGGAGTCAAAATTGTTTTTTGCCACTGCTGTTGCAGGTGCAAATATTTCCATAAAAGCATAATCCATTTGTATTGGATTTATGTAAGAAGATGGCATTTGAAAGCGAAACTTGTCTTTGGTGTCAAAACCTATTGAAACAAAGGAGGCATCGCTTGGTTTCTTCTTGTAAGAGTAAGAATAACTATCATCAATATTTCCGGAAAGCCAACGCTGAAAATCTTGTGAAAGAAAAAGCGTTTTCATTTCCGAAACAGTGTAACCAGATGCATAAAGAGCAGCAACTATAGCCCCCACAGAGGTTCCACAAACATAGTCTATTGGTATTTGAGCTTCTTCAAAAGCTTGCAAAGCTCCCACGTGAGCCAATCCTCTTGCTCCACCACCACTAAGCACCAAACCTACTTTTTGAACCCTTTGAGCAAAAAGCGATAATGATATAATGACCACAATTATGAACGACAAAATCTTCTTCATCTTCTAACATTATTTATAATACCATTTAAATGGTGGTGTGCAAAGATAGAAATATTTTTCTGATTTTGCTCTCTTAGATAACTGAAAAAGGCGATTTATCTGATTTTATTCAAAAAAAAATTGTAATTTTGCCTTCTATTTTTAGAGACATAAAAGAAAATACAAAGATAATATAGACAAATATGAGACCAAACTTTTCCAATATAGACATTTGGGCAGATGACCCGTCAAAAGCCTTGTGGCAAAGTGTTAGTAACAGAGATAAGAATTGGCTGACACCAGAGCAAATACCGGTGAAGGATATATATACTCCTTCTGACATTGATGGTATGGAACACTTAAACTATGCAGCAGGATTGGCTCCTTTTCTTAGAGGACCTTATTCTACAATGTATGTTATGCGTCCATGGACAATTCGTCAATATGCAGGTTTTTCAACAGCAGAAGAATCAAATGCTTTTTATCGTAGAAATATAGCAGCAGGACAAAAAGGATTGTCTGTTGCTTTTGACTTAGCTACTCACCGTGGATATGATTCTGATCACCCTCGTGTAGCAGGAGATGTTGGTAAAGCTGGTGTTGCAGTGGATAGTATTTTAGATATGAAGATACTTTTTAACCAAATTCCACTGGATAAAATGAGTGTCTCAATGACAATGAATGGTGCAGTGCTTCCTGTGCTTGCCTTCTATATTATTGCAGCAGAAGAGCAGGGCGTAAGTATGGATAAACTCAGCGGAACAATCCAAAATGATATTCTTAAAGAGTTTATGGTACGTAACACATATATTTACCCACCAAAACCTTCAATGAAGATTATTGCAGATATATTTGAATACACTTCAAAGAATATGCCTAAATTCAATTCTATATCAATCTCTGGTTACCACATGCAAGAAGCAGGAGCAACTTGTGATATAGAAATGGCTTACACTTTGGCTGATGGTTTGGAATATCTTAGAGCAGGAATCAATGCAGGAATGAGTGTTGATCAATTTGCTCCTCGTTTGTCTTTCTTCTGGGGAATGGGTATGAACCACTTTATGGAGATAGCAAAGATGAGGGCTGCAAGAATGCTTTGGGCAAAGATAGTTAATCAATTCAATCCTCAAAATCCAAAGTCTTTGGCTTTGAGAACACACTGCCAAACTTCTGGTTGGTCATTGACTGAACAAGACCCATTTAATAATGTAGGCAGAACTTGCATTGAGGCTATGGGTGCAGCACTTGGACACACACAATCATTGCATACAAACTCACTTGATGAGGCTATTGCATTGCCAACAGATTTCTCTGCACGTATTGCAAGAAACACTCAGATATATATTCAAAACGAGACAAATGTTTGCCGTACTGTTGACCCATGGGCTGGTTCTTATTATGTTGAGAGTCTTACTAATGACTTGGCTCATAAGGCTTGGGCACATATTCAAGAAGTTGAAAAACTTGGAGGTATGGCTTCTGCTATTGAGAGTGGAGTGCCTAAGATGAGAATTGAAGAGGCTTCTGCACGTAAGCAAGCTCGCATAGATTCAGGTAAAGATACTATTTTAGGAGTAAATAAATATCGTTTGGATAAAGAAGCTCCTATTGAAACCCTTGAAATAGACAATACAATGGTTAGAGATGCTCAAATAGCTCGTTTGAAAGAGTTGAAAGCCTCTCGTAATGAAGGCGATGTTCAGCAAGCTCTAAGAGAATTGAGTGAAGTAGCTTGCACAGGCAAGGGTAACTTGTTAGAGTATTCAATCATTGCAGCCAGAAAACGTGCTTCATTGGGAGAAATCTCAGATGCGTTAGAGAAACATTTTGGACGTTATAAAGCAAAAATAAATCTTATTTCAAACGTGTATAGTGCAGAAACAAAAGACTCTCCTTCATTTAAAAAGGCAGTTGAGTTAGCAAACAAGTTTGCAGAACAAGAAGGCAGAAGACCAAGAATAATGGTTGCAAAAATGGGACAAGATGGACACGACAGAGGTGCCAAAGTTGTAGCAACAGGTTATGCAGACATTGGCTTTGATGTTGATATGGGACCATTGTTCCAGACTCCAGAAGAAGCAGCAAAACAAGCTGTGGAGAATGATGTTCACATTATGGGAGTTTCTTCTTTAGCTGCAGGACACAAGACATTGGTCCCTCAAGTTATTGCAGAGTTAAAGAAGTTAGGTAGAGAAGATATTATGGTTATTGTGGGAGGAGTTATTCCACCACAAGACTACGATTTCTTGTACAAGAGTGGTGTTGCAGCTATCTTTGGACCTGGTTCAATCATCTCAGAGTGTGCTGTTACAATTCTTGACTTACTATTGAAAGCAAGAGATTAAAGAAATAACACAAATATCACAAAAGAGGTAATCCGTTAAGATTACCTCTTTTTTAGTATCACCTAAATAAAGAAAGAAAATACATTACATGAATACTAAAAATGTGCTTTGGGGAATAGGATTTATTGTTGCAGGAATCCTTACAATTATTTGGGTAATCAAAGATCCTCAATACAATAAAGATGATGATGACGGTTCAATAGAAAGTGGAGAATGGCAATGGATTAATAAGAATAAAGATCAAAAAGGTATTCTGGTTGGCAGTGCTTGTATTATTGGAGGGATAGTAGCATTAATTGCAGGAATTACAAACACAGACTTGTAACGATTATTTCTTTGTTTTTAGAAAACGGAAACACTGTTTTAGAAAACGCTTTCTTTGTTTTAGTAAATTATAACAGCGTTATATAATGTAGGGGCGTATTGCATACGCCCTCTATAAATAAACAAAATTATCTATTATTATTGGGCGTATGCAATACGCCCCTACAGGCAATATAACATTATTTGGGTAAAATATTTCTTTGTTTTAGCAGAGCCAAAGAAAGAGAAAAGACAATAAGAAAGAAATATTTTTGTTGGAGTAAAGAAATATTTTGTATCTTTGCACCTCAAAATTTATAAAACAAACAACAAAATAGGCTATTGAATTATGGCAGTAAAGATTAGATTACAACGTAGAGGTAAAAAAGGACAACCATTTTACCATATCGTAATTGCAGATGCTCGTGTAGCACGTGATGGAAAGTTTATTGATAAAATTGGTTCTTATAACCCATTGACAATTCCAGCAACTATTGAATTAGATGTTGATAAGGCAATGCAATGGTTAAAGAACGGAGCTCAGCCAACAGACACAGCAAGAGCTATTCTTTCTTACAAGGGAGTAATGCTTAAGAGACACCTACAAATAGGTGTTGATAAGGGTGCTATCTCTCAAGAAGTAGCAGACAACAAATACAATGCTTGGGTTTCAGAGAAAGAAGCTAAGATTGCAAAGATTGCAGAGCAAAAGTCTAATGAACGCAAGACAGCAGAAAAGAAAGCTTTTGATGCTGAGGTTGCAGTAAATAAGCAAAGAGCAGAAGCTATTGCAAAGAAAAGAGCTGAAATAGAAGAGGCTCAAAGAAAAGCAGCTCAAGAGGCTAAGCAAAAGGAAGAAGAGGCAAAGGCAGCTTTGGAGGCTAAGCCACAAGAGGCAAAGGCTGAAGAAATATCTGCAGAACCAGAAGCTCCAAAAGCTGAGTAAACAGATTAAGAATAAGATTCTTCATAATGATTGTATGGAACCGTTTTCTCCTTGTGAGTTAAACGGTTTTCTTTTTTTTCTAATATGTAATGGTTATGAATATAAGTGATTGTTTTTATTTGGGAAAGATAACAAAGTCTTTCGGTTTCAAAGGAGAGGTATGTCTTTTCTTAGATGTGAATAACATTGAGGAGTATGCAGAACTTGATGGAGTGTATATAGATATAAATTCTCATCTTGTGTTTTATGATATAGAGTCTTTGCGTTTTTCAGAAAACAAAGTTATTGTGCGTTTTTCAGATACTTCTTATGATGATACTCTTGCTTTGATTGGTAAGGAAATGTATTTGCCTCTGAGTATGTTACCAAAACTTGAAGGCAATAAATTCTATTTTCATGAAGTCATTGGTTTCAAAGTGATAGATACAGAAAAAGGAGAAATAGGCATATTAAAAGAGGTAATAGACTACCCCGCACAACCACTTTTGATTGTTTGGTTAGATGAAAAAGAAATTTTAATACCTTTGATAGATAAAATTATTGAAAAATTAGATAGAGAGCATAAAATTATGTATATCAATGCTCCAGCAGGATTGATAGACCTATACTTATCGTAAAAAGAAAAAAATATATCGTTTTATGATAAAAATATTTTGTCATTCGGAAAAAACATTATATCTTTGTCGCCGATTAGAATATGAAAATGGACACAGGTAAGAAAATATTAGCGCTAAGGTGCATAAGAGTAGGCTTTGATGTTGCAATAGTATTGCTGTCATTGTTTATTATTTTTATGGTGTCAATGACAGTATTTGATTTGTCATTAGATAGTGATTCTTCTATTGGGACTATTCTTGCAAAAACAGTGCCCGAGAAAACTAATATTAGTGTCAAGAATATGCCTTTGGTATCAAATAGAGCCAATATTACTTCCTCTTATAGTATGAATGATTGTAATATAATCATAAATATGAATGATAGAAATATGGGTTGGGCTCCTATTGCTAACAAAATAATATATGTAACAGCTTTAAACCTTGAAATGTTTTTCTTACTCTTTGTATTCATTCAGGCAGTATTGATAATAAAGAGTTTAATTAGGGATATGAAAACTGGTGGCAAGCAAATAACGCATAGTGTATTCACAAATAATAATTTGAAACGTTTTTGCTATATTTCTTATGGTTTTATAGCAATGCCATTGATAGAGATTGTTCTTTATTTTATTGATAATAATTTTCTTCATACTTATTTTACTTTGCCAGGTTACAAAATTACGTCTCTTATGGGTTTGAGTGATATTTCTTGGGATTACCTTTTGATAGGTCTCTTATTCTTTGCACTAATAGAAATGGTGCGTAGAGGAATGGCAATCCAAGAAGAAAATGATTTGACAGTATAAAAAAGATAATGTACAAGGATACAGATATGGCTATAGTAGTTAATTTAGATGTGGTAATGGCTAAACGTAAGATAGGTTTAGGAGAGTTGGCTCATAAGATAGATCTTTCGCCGGCAAACCTTTCTATACTTAAGACTGGCAAGGCTAAGGCTATTAGGTTTTCCACTCTTGAGGCTATTTGTCATATATTAGAGTGTCAGCCGGGAGATATCCTTGAATTTGAAGAAGAGACACTAACAAACGACAACAATAATTAAACGTATTTATAAATAACAAAAGACAAAAAGAGATGAAACGTAGATTTTTATTAGTATTAGGATTGTGCTTAGCACTAACTATTACAGCCTTCGCACAAAAGGGTGGAAAGTCCTCATCTAAGATTGACCTTAACGAAAAGATTAAACTTGACAGCAAGGTTCGTTATGGCAAGCTTGCAAATGGAATGACTTACTACATTAAATCAAACAAGTATCCTGAAAAGAGAGCAGATTTTCAAATTGCAATCAATGCAGGTTCTGTTCTTGAAAATGAGGATCAACTTGGATTGGCTCACTTCACAGAACACATGGGATTTAACGGAACAAGACAGTATCCAGGAAACTCTCTTGTTAGTTCATTGCAAAAAGAAGGTATAGCTTTTGGTCGTGATGACAATGCTTACACTTCTTTTGACCAAACAGTTTATCAAGTAACATTGCCAACAGACAAACCAGAGTTGTTTGATATGGGATTGAAAATTCTTGATGGCTGGGGAGCCGGAATGCTTATGAGTGAGAAAGAAATCAATGCCGAAAGAGGAGTTATCATTGAGGAATGGCGTTTGGGACAAGGTGCTTCTGACCGTTTGAGAAAGAAGACTTGGCCACTTGTTTTCAAGGGTTCAAGATATGCAGACCGTTTGCCTATTGGAACATTGGAAAACCTTCAAACATTTAAACCAGAATCAATACGTAATTTCTACAAGACTTGGTATCGTCCAGACAACGAGGCTTTAATCATTGTTGGAGATTTTGATGCAGACGAAATGGAACAAAAGGTTATTGATTACTTCACAATGACAAGAAAACCTGAGAGCCCACTTAATCGTCCAAGCTATTCTATTCCTGACAACAAAGAACCTATCATTGCTATTGCAACAGACAAAGAAGCTACATCTAATGATATTTCTGTATATTACAAACATCCTTCTGTAAAAGTACAGACAATAGGTGATTTTCGTCAATACTACCTTTTACCAGGTCTTTACCAAACAATGCTTAATGATCGTTTGAGAGAAATAAGCGAAAAGAAGACTTCTCCTTATATCAATGCTTATGTTGGATACACAGGTTCTATTTTGGCTCGTGATATAGCTGCTTATTATTGTGGAGCTACATCTAAGGAAAATAAAATTCTTAACTCTTTGGAAACAGTTATGACAGAAAATCAAAGAGTGCTTCAACATGGTTTCTTGGCTTCAGAATTAAAGAGAGCTAAAGATGCTTTGCTTGATGAATATTCAAAAGAAGCTAAGGAAGAAAACAAGACTTCAAACTCATCTTTGGCTTCTCAATATGTAGATAACTTCCTTAATCAAACACCTGTTGCAGGTGCAAGAGTTGAAAACCGTTGGGCTAAGACTTTAATGGAAGATATTACACTTGATGAAATCAATGCTTTGGCTAAGCAATGGATAACTAAAGAAAATATGATTGTAGAAATCACAATGCCTGAGAAGAAAGGTTTGAAAGTTCCTACAACATCAGATGTAATGAAGGTTATCAATAAGGTAGAGACAGTTAAGACTACTCCTTATGTTGATACATACAAAGAAATGCCTTTCTTGGCTGTGGCACCTAAGGCTGGTAAAGTTACTTCAAAAGAAGAAAACAAGGAGTTCGGTTTCACAACTCTTAAACTTTCAAATGGTGCAACTGTTATCTTGAAACCTACAACTTACAAGGACGATGAAATAAGATTTTCTTCTTGGAGCAAGGGTGGTCTTTCACTTTACCCAGATAGCAAAATGATTAACGCTCAATTTGCAGCACCTATCATTGATGCTTGCGGTATTGGAAACTTTAATAATACACAACTACAAAAATTCTTACAAGGAAAGACATTAGGACTTACTCCTTCAATCTCTGATCTTGAAGAAGGTATAAGTGGTTCTTGCTCTCCAAAAGACTTTGAGACAATGATGCAATACTTATATATGTATTTCACAGCTCCAAGAAAAGATAAAGATGTCCTTGATGCAAAGGTTGAGTCATTGAAAACTCAAATCTCTGTTGCAAAGAACTCTCCTGAAACAATGTTTGCTCTTCAAATGCACAAATCAATGTACCCTACTGATAAGAGAACAATTCAATTGCCAACAGATGCTCAACTTTCAAAGATGAATATTGACGAGATGTACAAAATCTTCCGCGAAAGATTCTCTGATGCTTCTGACTTCACATTTGAATTTGTTGGAAACTTCTCTATGGATACAATAGTACCTTATATTGAGAAATATATCGGTGGTATGCCTTCAACAAATAGCAAAGAAAACTGGAAAGATGTTTCAGCTCCATTTGCAAAAGGAATGGTTGATGATGTTGTATACAAAGGAACAGAAGACAAAGGAACAGTTCTTTTGGCAATGAATAAGCCTTTTGAGTGGAATGACAAAGATCGTATGGCTGTAAAGGAATTAGGCGAAATACTTGAAATAAAGGTTACAGAGAAAATCCGTGAGGAATTGGGTAGTGTTTATTCTCCTTACATTGGTGTAAGTTATGACAAATATCCAAAGGCAGAATTGACAATGCTCGCTTATTATGGTTGTGCTCCAAAGAACATTGATCAAATAACAAAAGCTACTTGGGACGTGATTGACAAAATTATTGCAGAAGGACCAACAGATGTTGATCTTGCAAAGGCTAAAGAACAAATGGTAAGAGAGAGAGAAGCTCAATACAACTCTTCAAACGGTTTCTGGTCTTCAGTTATTCAGGGTTCTATCTGGTATAATCTTCCATTGCAAAATCTTGAACAATACAACAATGCAGTTAATGCAATCACAGCTAAAGATGTTCAGGCAATAGCAGAAAAATACTTGCAACACAAAGATTACGTAAGAGTTTCTTTGAAGCCTGAGACAATGAAAAAATAATTTTGCTCTTGCATGGCAATAACTTTATAATACTACCGTTTATGAAGTGCCACAAAGCAAAAGGACAAATAAATTAGAACGCATACTAAATCATATAAGGGAGTATTTTTTACTCCCTTTTTTTGTGTTCCAATGGAACCGACTACGTTTGCGCCAGCCAATAGTTATCTGTACTACTTGTACTACCTATTTTCTATAAAGTATTTTTCAGTTTTCTAAAACAAAGAAAGCGTTTTCTAAAACACTGTTTCCGTTTACTAAAACAAAGAAAGAGAATTCTAAAACAAAGTTTCCGCACGATAGAACAAAGAAAGAGAATTCTAAAACAGCGTTTCATTTTAGCCAAATCTTGTAGGGGCGTAATGCTTACGCCCTTATAGATAAACGAAATTGTATATTATTATTGGGCGTAAGCATTACGCCCCTACATATATTATGTCAATATATATGTCAATATTGATTCACAAAACAACAATAACATATAGTATATAGTAGAGTAATTTAATGAATAAAACTTTATGAAAAACAGTGTGCCAGGTGTGCCAGCGTGCCAGCAACAAATCAATACAACATAAAAAACAAAAACAAACACTTGCAAAGTGAAATATATAAAAATAATTCTCTATATTTGCAGGGTTAAAGACATAAACATCATGAAACGAAAAGTATTATTCTTTTTAGGAGCAATACTTATTGCAAGCACAACATTATTTGCTCAAAATGCAAGCGATTATATTGAAGCAGCCCAGCAAGGCAATGCAGACGCTCAGTATAATTTGGGCGTTTGCTATTATAATGGTCAAGGAGTAACAAAGGATTATAAAGAAGCTGTTAAATGGTATACTTTAGCAGTAAATCAATGTATTGCACAAGCTCAATGTAATTTAGGGCTTTGCTATGCTAATGGTCAAGGAGTAGAGGAAGACAGAGTGCAAGCAGTAGAATGGTTTAAAAAAGCAGTAGGGCAAAATTATGCACTAGCTCAGTATAATTTGGGCGTTTGCTATTATAATGCTCAATGAGTAATGAATAACTATAGAGAAGCCGTAAAGTGGTTTAGATTAGCAGCCGAGCAAGGTGATGCAAAGGCTCAATATAATTTAGGATGGTGCTATTATAATGGTCAAGGAGTAACAAAGAATTATAAAGAAACTGTTAAATGGTATACATTAGCAGCCCAGCAAGGTGATGCAGGTGCTCAATTTTATTTGCAAAAACTGACTAAAAAAGAATTAAAGAGATATGAGAGTAGAGAGTAAAGGACTTGTGCTGTGTCTGTTGGTGAGTCTTAGTAGTCTTTGCTGCCAACCAAAGATAAGTCCAAAGCAGCAGCAAATTAAAGAAAGTGATAAGACAGATATTGTTACTGGAGCTCAGCAGTTAGAAGAGTATCTGCCAATGTTAAAAGGCAAGAGAGTGGGACTAGTGGCTAATCAAACCTCTTTGGTTGGCAGGGTGCATTTGGTTGATACATTGCTAAAAGAAGGAGTGAATATTCGTGCAATCTATTCTCCCGAGCATGGTTTCAGAGGTAATAGTCAGGCTGGTGGTGCGGTGAATAACTCTGTTGATCAAAAGACTGGTATAAAAATTATCTCTCTTTATGGTAAGAATAAGAAACCCCAAGCACAGGAGTTTAAGAATAATGAAGTAGTGGTTTTTGATATTCAAGATGTGGGTTGTAGGTTCTATACTTATATCTCTACTCTGCATTATGTTATGGAGGCTTGTGCAGAGAACAATATCCCTTTGATTGTCTTGGATAGACCAAATCCTAATGCCTCTTATGTTGATGGACCAGTGTTGAAAGATAGCACACTGAGAAGTTTTGTGGGTATGCACCCAGTGCCTATGGTGTATGGAATGACTATAGGTGAGTATGCACGAATGATAAATGGGCAGGGCTGGTTAAAAAGCACAGAGAAATGCAATCTGAGTGTTGTGAAGCTGAAAAACTATACTCACAGCACGCCTTACTCTCTACCAGTTGCTCCATCTCCTAATCTGCCAACGGATAATGCCATTGCTTTGTATCCGTCATTGTGTTGGTTTGAGGGGACTATAGTATCTGTGGGTAGGGGAAGCGCAAAGCCTTTTGAGCAGATAGGTTACCCTGAATATACACCCCAAAAGTATTCATTTACTCCACAAAGTATAAATGGAAAGGCAGATAAGCCTATGTATGAGAATAAGACTTGTTGGGGTAGAGAGTTAAAAGCAGGAGAAAAAGACAGACAGCGTGGGCAGATAAACCTTGATTACTTGATACAAATGTATAAAGCCTGCCCGCAAAAGGAGAAATTCTTTAACTCTTTCTTTGATAAGTTAGCTGGGAACAAAGAACTAAAAACACAGATTAAAGAAAGCAAAACTCCAAAGCAAATAAGAGAAAGTTGGAGTGAGGATTTGAAGGCTTTTGCAAAGGTTAGAGAAAAATACCTGTTATATAACTAATAATGTGAGGGAAAAATCTTAACTTTGCAGTTTCAAATCACAAGAAAGAATATAGTAAGTAGATATGTTTGAGAATTTAAGCGAAAAATTTGATAGAGCCTTTAAGGTACTCAAAGGTCAAGGCAAGATAACAGAGATAAATGTTGCAGAAACACTCAAAGAGGTGCGTAAAGCCCTGATTAGTGCCGATGTTAGCTACTCAATAGCTAAGGAGTTTTGTGATAGCGTAAAACAAAAGGCTTTGGGAAGGAATGTGCTTACAGCCATAGAGCCTAGTCAGTTGATGGTTAAGATAGTCCATGATGAACTGACAGAACTCATGGGTAGCACAAACGAAGAGATAGATATTAAGGGTTCGCCTGCAATCATACTTATTTCAGGTTTGCAAGGTAGTGGTAAGACTACTTTCTGCGCCAAATTAGCTAAATACATAAAGGAAAAGAAAAATAAGAGTGTGCTTTTGGTGGCAGGAGATATTTATCGTCCTGCGGCAATCAATCAGTTGCAAGTCTTGGGTCAGAGTGTGCAGACAGAAGTTTATGCACAAGAGGGAGTTAAAGACGCTGTAAAGATTGCTAAAGAGGGTGTTCAGTATGCTAAGGATAAGGGAATAAATGTTGTCATTATAGATACTGCGGGACGTTTGGCTGTTGATGCGCAGATGATGGACGAGATTTCAGCCATTAAGCAGACAGTTAAACCACAAGAGACTCTCTTTGTTGTGGATAGTATGACAGGACAAGATGCTGTCAATACTGCCAAGGCTTTCAATGATAGATTAGATTTCAATGGAGTTGTGCTTACTAAACTTGACGGTGATACACGTGGTGGTGCAGCCTTGACAATTCGTAAGGTGGTTACAAAGCCAATTAAGTTCATTTCCATAGGAGAGAAAATGGAAGCCTTAGACTTGTTCTATCCAGAGAGAATGGCTAACCGTATCTTGGGAATGGGTGATATTGTCTCTTTGGTTGAAAAGGCTGAAGAGCAATACAATGAAGAACAAGCACGCAAGATTTCTAAGAAGATAAAGACCAATGATTTTAACTTCAATGACTTTCTGGCTCAAATCAATCAAATAAAGAAGATGGGTAACCTCAAAGACCTTGTGGGTATGATACCAGGAGTGAGCAAGATGATGAAAGGAGTTGAGATTAATGATGATGCTTTCAAGACCATAGAGGCTATGATAGGTTCAATGACTCCTTATGAAAAAGAAAACCCCTCTAAGATTGACGGTAGCCGTAAAAAGAGAATAGCCTCTGGTTCAGGCAATAGTGTTGAAGCTGTCAATAAGCTAATAAAACAATTTGAAGACACAAGAAAAATGATGAAAATGGTTGCAAACGGTGGCAAACTCAATGCAATAAAACAAATGAAAAGGAGATAAAATATTATGGCAGAGAAAAAGCAGACACTAATCATTGACGGTAGAAAGATAGCCGCTGACATAAAAAGTGAAATAGCCACACAGGTAGAGCATTTGCTTGAAGAGGGACAAAGACCTCCTCATTTAGTAGCAGTAATAGTTGGAGAAGACGGAGCAAGCATGTCCTATGTTGCAAGCAAAGAGAAACAAAGCAAGGAAGTAGGATTTATCTCATCAGTGTATCGTTTCCCAGAGGTAATAACAGAGGAAGAATTATTGAAGACTATTGATTTTCTTAACAAAGACAATGAAGTTGATGGCTTTATTGTGCAACTGCCATTGCCTAAACATATAAATGAACAACATATTATTGAAAGCATAGACCCAAGAAAAGATGTTGACGGTTTTCACCCAATGAATCAGGGTAGAATGCTTAATGGTATGCCATGCTTTATGCCAGCTACTCCTTATGGAGTTATGGAGATGTTGCATCGCTCTGGTATTCAAACAGAGGGTAAGAATTGTGTAGTCTTGGGCAGAAGTAATATTGTGGGTACTCCAATGGCTGTGCTTATGTCTCGTAATAATAAAGGAGCTAATAGTACAGTAACACTTTGCCATAGCAGAACAAAGAATTTGAAAGAGATAACAAGCCAAGCTGATATACTCATTGTAGCAATAGGAAAGCCAGAATTTTTAACTGAAGATATGGTTAAAGAAGGTGCTGTTGTGATAGATGTGGGCATTCATCGTATAGAAGATAAGAGCAGCCAGAAAGGTTACAGAGTAACAGGAGATGTAGATTTTGCCAATGTTAGCAAGAAGACAAGTTATATCTCTCCAGTTCCAGGAGGAGTTGGAATGCTTACCGTAGCAATGCTTTTGACAAACACACTCAAAGCTTATAACCACGAAATTTATCCAGAGGAAACCAAATAGTGCAAGAGGATAAATTAGCTATAGTAGAGCAGTTTTACTCTTTGCAAGGTGAGGGTGCAAACACAGGCAAGGCTTCTTACTTTGTTAGAGTAGGGGGTTGTGATGTGGGTTGTGAGTTTTGCGATTCCAAAGAGGCTTGGCAAAAGGATAACTTTGTAAAGACAGATATAAAAGATATTGTTGCTAATGCTAAGGCTTTGCCAAGCAGAACGGTAATAATAACTGGTGGGGAACCATTGCTATATGACATGACACCACTGACAAGGCTCTTTAAGCAAGAGGGGTTTGAGACTTGTCTTGAAACCTCAGGCACTTGTCCAATGAGTGGTCTGTGGGATTGGATATGTATTTCTGCAAAGACTAAACTACCACCATTGGAAGAAAATATGACACTGGCTAATGAGTTAAAGATAATTATATGCTCTGAGAGTGATTTTGCCTTTGCTGAGTATTGGGCTCAAAAAGTGGATAAGAAAAAATGTTTGCTTTACTTGCAACCAGAATGGAGTCAAAGACAAAGAATGATGCCACGCATAGTGGAATACATAAAGCAAAACCCAAAGTGGAGAATATCTTTGCAGAGCCACAAATATATGTCTATACCGTAATGAAAAAAGCCTTTTACTCATTTCTTGTACTTTCATTGATATGTTTAGGCAATGGCAAGCTTAATGCTCAAAATAGGGATAAGTCAAAGAAATATTTTGATAAGGCTATTGAGAAATTTAACCAGAGTAACCCTAATAGTGCTGTAGATTTGCTCGGAAAAGCTATTGAAGCCGATAGTAGCTACATAGACCCTTACTTAGTTTTGGCAGAATATTATTATAATGCTCCACAAAAGAGTTTCAGACAGCAATCTTTTGCATATTATCAAAAAGTTGTCAGCCTTAACAAAGATTATGACCCAGTTTCTCATTACAGATTGGGAGAGTTCTACATTCAAAGTTATGACACCATAAAAGCAAAGGCAGAGTATGAGTATTTTCTCTCTAAACTTACCTTACCTAAAGATTCTATAGCCATAAATCAAGTTCAAAAGGCTTTGGCACAAGTAGCCTTTGTAAGCTGGGCACTGCAAAACCCAGTAGTTTTTGACCCAGTAGATATGGGGGATAACATCAATATAAGTAATCATAACTATTTCCCTTCTTTGAGTGCTGATGAGCAGACACTTATTTTCACCGCTCGCATAAAAGACTACGACACAGAGAAAGAACAGCTATATATTTCTAAAAAACAAGGCTCTCTTTGGCAGAAAGCCTACCCAATGCCTTATCCTTTCAACCAAAACTATAATATAGGAGCTTTTTGTCTATCACCAGATGGAACAGAGGCTTATTACACTATTTGCAACAGAGAGGGAGGGTTTGGCTCATGCGATATTTACTACTCCAAAAGAAAAGGTAGCGCTTGGTCAGAGCCTAAAAATCTTGGCTCCAATATCAATTCATCTGCATGGGATTCACAGCCTTCCATAGCTTCTGACAATAGAACGCTTTTCTTTGCCTCAACTCGCAAAGGTGGTTATGGTCGCAGTGATATTTATTACTCCTACAAGAAAGATGACGGTACTTGGACAAAGGCTAAAAATCTTGGCTCAGTGATAAATACAGATGGTGATGAGATGTTTCCATTCATTCACCCCAGCAATACAACGCTTTATTTCTCTTCTGATGGACACATAGGCATGGGAGGCAGAGACATATTTTTCTCTCGTATCACAGAGGGTAAATTCTCCGCACCAGTCAATCTTGGTTATCCCATAAACACAGCAGAAGACCAGACAAGTTTTGTGGTAACTCCACAAGCTGATAAAGCCTTAATCTCTTCAACAACAGATGTTACCAATCAAGACTGGAAAGATAGGATATATATCTTTGACCTTTATAAACAAGCTCAACCTAATGCTATCACTTATATGAAAGGTAAAGTCTTTGACAAAAAGACCTCTCAACCCACTCAGGCAGTGTTTGAAGTCAGAGACCTTGCAACTAAACGGCTTATAGCAAGCACTCTATCTGATAGCCAGACTGGTGAATACTTAGTGGTGTTGCCATTGGGAGCCTCTTACGCTTTAGAGGTGCAGAAAGACGGCTATTTATTTTATTCAGAGCATTTTTCTCTACAAAACGACCCTTTGCTTACAACCTTTGCAAAAGATATAGCTCTCACTCCAATCATTGTCGGTGAGAGTGTGGTACTCAACAACATATTCTTCAAAACCAACAGCAGTGAATTACTACCCACTTCCATTGCAGAGCTGAATACTTTGGTGGAGTTCCTATCAAAAAACAAAAGCGTCAGAATAGAGATAGCAGGACATACGGATAACGCTGGAGAGGCTCAATACAATCTTATCCTTTCTCAGAAAAGAGCTCAGAGTGTAGGGAATTACCTAATAGCTAATGGAATAGAGGCTCAAAGACTGGTATTTAAAGGTTATGGAGATACCAAGCCATTGGCACATAACACTACAGAGGAAGGTAAGGCAAAAAATCGTAGAACAGAATTTTCAATACTTCCAATGGAAGGTGGCAATCAGCTATCGCCAGTTAAATAGTTATTTTAGAAATAAATTATAATCATTGCTTGACTAATAATACATATATATGGTTACTAAAATCATAGATTTAAGGGACATTGAATTGGTGGAGTTTTTTGGGGTCAATGAGAAAAACCTCAGATTCTTAGAGTTGCTTTACCCACAAGTGCAATTAGTACAAAGGGGAAACACACTTAAAATAATTGGTTTAGCTAAAGATGTGAAAGATTTTGAAACAGCTTTTACACTTCTTTTGGCTGAATTTGAGAAAAATGGCATTATGAATGAGAAAATCATAATGCACCTTGCCAAAGCTCAGTCAGATATTAAACCACAAGAGACTGCAGAGAGTGGGAGCAATATTTTAGTTCATGGTCGCAATGGATTATTGGTGAGAGCTCAGAGCCCTTCTCAAAAGTTAATGGTTACTGAGATAGATAAAAAAGATATGCTCTTTGCCATTGGTCCTGCTGGTAGCGGTAAGACTTACACGGCTGTAGCATTGGCAGTTAGAGCCTTGAAACAAAAACAAGTTAAGCGTATCATTCTCACTCGTCCAGCTGTGGAGGCAGGAGAGAGATTAGGTTTCTTACCTGGAGATTTGAAAGATAAACTTGACCCATATCTGCAACCTCTTTATGATGCCCTCAGGGATATGCTTGTGCAAGAAAAGCTTGATGACTACTTGCAAGATAGGACAATAGAGATAGCTCCATTAGCTTTTATGAGAGGTAGAACACTTGACAATGCTTTTGTAATCCTTGATGAAGCCCAAAACTCAACACCTATGCAGATGAAGATGTTTCTAACACGTATGGGCAGAAACAGCAAATTCATTATCAATGGAGACCTTACACAGATAGATTTGCCATACAACCAACCCTCAGGTCTCAAAAACGCCCAAGAAAAACTCTCTTCTATAGAAGGAATATCATTCATATACTTTAAAGACTACGACATAATCCGACACCCATTAGTAACTCAAATAGTTAACGCCTACACTTCTTCCAATGGAAGGTCAGAGCCTGACTGGCATTACGCTGACGCCAGCAGATAGTTATCTTTAGTATTCTATTTTACCAAACTGTATTTTTTCAAACCATATATTTTTCCCCCAACTGTAGGGGCGTATTGCATACGCCCTTACGGTTGATACTGTAAATGAAACGCTTTATTATGAATAATAAATTAACACTAACAACTTCAAATCTAATAACTAGTAATAGATATCAATAAATAATATAGGGCATCTCCAAATTATCATAACCAAAATCTATATACTTTAACCTACCATCTTTATCAAAACAAAATGTAATTTCAAAGACTTTTTTATTTTCCCCATAAAAATAACTTAGCAATGTACAGCCTTTTATCATTTTACCTGTAACTGGTTCTATTCCCACTATTCCTTGATATTCTTCTATTGGATATTCTAATTTATATTTTTCTGTAAATTCGTTTATCGTAAAATTTCTATTTAATTTCATTTCTTTAAAACAAATAGTTTTATCTATATTCTTCTCAAAATCTATGCTTAGAAGTCTTGATGTATCTTTGTATAAACAATAAATCAATCCTTCTTGTAAATAAGAATATCTTTTTACATCTACATAATAGAAATGAATTGGGAATCCTTGTTTATTTATAGCATCATACAATTTTATTTTATAAGAATCCTTTCCATATGGTTTTCCTATTTTTTTTAATAATTCTTTCTTTTCAACTTTCAATAATATACCATTAGAGATAAAATCATTAAAATTAATAGAAACATCTATATCATTTTGAGAATATAAATTAAATTCAACAAAAATAAAAATAACTATCAATATTATTCTTTTCATAGACATTATTTATTATATGTTTTACAATATCTCCTTGTTTATTATAATAATAATAATAATCAACTTCTTATCCATCAAGATCAATAAGTTTTACAGGATTATCGGCACAATAAACATAAGGACTTAGATTAGGGTATTTATCACTCATTGGGTATAAAATTATTCTTACTACTTTTCTTTGGTGCAAAGATACAATTATTTTTCAATCTCTTTCGAAAACGCCCTTATAAAACAATTTTACCCCCAAACGTAGGGGCGCAAAGGCAACCTTTTTCTATCTAAAAACAAAATAAAAGCCCCTTCAAAGAAGAGGCTTTTATTTTTCACACATCGCTATGCATTAGAACACTTCCATTGAAAAGGCTAAGCATTTGGTTGATAGCCATGAACGGTTAAGTCGGCTAAGTTGAAATCTACCTTTGCGAGTTCAGACATAAACTTTGCTGATGGATAGAAACGACATCTTGCCTTTCTGATAGTGTCAGTGGTTACCTTGTCAAGTGTTGTTTGAGCCTTAGCAGATATTGCGGGTAGAAAAGAACCCAAGATATCTAACTTAACTCCCTCACCATTAAGGATATGCCTTGAAATAGTTATCTCTAAAGCTTTCAAGACTCCCAAGACGTCAGGATAAGACATTGTGGTTGCCTCAGCAATTTCAGAGGCTAAGTTGTCCACAGAAATGTTGCCCTTGCGATAAATTCTTGCAAGGTACTTTGTTCCAGGAGTTGCACCTGTGTGAATGTTACGCTGTACGCGTATGTAATCCATTGCCATAATTGTTCGGTTTTTAATTGATAATATTTTATTTACGCCTTTTGCGCCCTTTTTTAACTCAATAAATAATCTAATAAATATATTTTCCCCAACTGTAGGGGCGCCCTATGCCATTTTAAAATGAAATTGTATTGTATGGGGCGTAATCCTTACGCCCCTACATGTACGTGTTATTATTTGATAATAATAACATAATCTGCTTAACTCAATATGCTAAACATTATGCAAAACAATAATAAAGATATATTATAATTCATAATGGTGACAAATTCCTTGTCATCTAAGAGTTCATAAATGAAATCTATAAATTCTGCTTTGGCTTTGATAAATTTTTTTTTCATTATATCTTGTGTTTTTAATTCATTTGCAAAGATAAGAAAAAAAGATATGTAAAAACCATATCTTAATATTTTACTAAGTTGTTATTAACAAAATATTTATATCTTTTATTGGGTAAGGATATTAACAAGTTCTTTATATCTAACATAGGATTTTACTAAGTATGGCTATGATTTAAAAATCTTTTTGTAATTTTGCATTCATAAAATCAAAATCAAATAACCTCTTATACCTAAGTGGTTGTTTTAGAAATAAATAAATAAATTATCAGATGGAAAATGAAAATCTAAAAAGACAAGTGAAGTATGTAAAATTCGCTTCACAAAATGGAAAACCTTCTGTCCAGAATATCTCTCTTTGAGTGGAGAGGAGTTTTTGCAGAAATTTGGAAACATTGCTAACTCTATTCTTAGTGATAATAAAGACCTTGTACCTAATTTGGTGACAACATGGTTTGATGATATTGACCAAATGGACAATATTATTCCAATGCCAAGAAAAGATGAAAATGTAAAGTTTCTTTCTCTGTTAAGACTTGATGATGATGCAGTTAGTGAAAATTTTGAGGCTTATGCACGCCTTTGCACCTCTGAGTTATCCTATTGCATACATTCCACTTTTTCCCATTCTCAGAGTGAGCCTCACTATCGTATTTATGTGTTGAGTGACAGAGATATGACTCCTCAAGAGTATCCACAAGTCTATCAATGGTTTGTAGATGAGTTTGGATTTAAAATGGTTGATAACTGCGGCAAAAAACTCTCTCAATGTATGTTTTATCCTTGCCATAAAGAAAATCAAGAACCCTATGGATTTATACATATTAAAGATGATGTTTTAAATGTAGATAAAATACTCTCTCAAAGCCCCAATATCCCTTTGGAGGGTGTTACTCCACAGAGAAAAGAAAAGCCCTCAGAGAGTCCTAAAATAGCCTCAAACCTTGTTTTAAAACCTAAGTATGAAGAGTTTGCAAAGAATTGCGGTTGGAGAGTAGAAAAGGCTTTCAATGAGTATTTTGATTGCAATCCCAATTTTGTAGATTCCTATCTGAGTGATTTTTACACTGATAGAAAGACTTCTGCTAATCCTGATGAGATTTGCAGGTGGAAAGCCTTAGGGGCTGAAAGCACACAGGGATTTATATTGTATAAGAGTGGTTTTTATTACTCTAACCATTTGAGTAAGGATTCTATTGGGGGAGAAACTCATTACGCACCTTTCCGCTTGATGTTAAATAAAAAGTTTCCTTTTGATAATGATAAAAAAGAGGAGTATAATAAAGCATATGGAAAACTTATGTCTTTTATTGAGAATGATAGCAGCATGAGAGATTTTCGTCAGAGTGATTTATATAAACAAGCCAGACAAGAACAAATAAAAGAAAATACAATGAAAATAGCTCAAAGTGTGAAGGATATGAATGCATCTGCAAATGTAACCAAAAAATCTGATAATGATTATATTAGCAAAGAAACTCACAGCCCCCAATACCAAATGGCACAATGGGAAGACCTCTCAGAGATAGACCCCGAAGATGAGGCTTTGAGTGAAGATGAGAAACTTTTGAAGCATGAAAGGAATTTAAGATACCCTTCTGTTTCGCTTAAAGAGTTCATTGATAAGCCAGTAAAGGAAAAGGAATGGTTGCTCAAAGATGTAATTCCAACGGTGGGTATTTGTGGAGTGGCAGGAGAGGCTGGAAGTGGCAAGTCAAGTTTTGCTACAGACTTAGCACTCAATATTATAAGTGGTCAAAAAAGGTATATTGGCAAGGATATAAAAGCCCAAAGTAAGAGTGTTATTTATGTTACTCTTGAGGAGATGGAGGAAGACGTGATGCAAAGACTGCAAGAACAATCAAAAAAATACAATATAAAAGCAGAGAATTTAAATCCCTTCTCATTGTCCATAATTTTTGACAGTGATAATTTGGCACAAAGAATAGAGGATTATTGCAAGGTTTCAAAGCCAGACCTTATTATTGTTGAGCCACTTAGGAAGTTTACTAACGACCTTAATTCAGCCACCAAGATAGATGAGGGATTGACTCCATTTTTTAATATTGCACAAAAATATAAGACAGCATTTCTATTCATTCATCATAAGAATAAGACTAGAGAGAGTTTCAACGGCTCTCAGGTGATAGAAGATTACTTGAGGGTTTTGTTTTATTTTGAGGCTAAAGACGTCTATTACAAGACTATAATAAATAAAAAGAATAGTTTTGTAAAGGATAAAGACCAAATTTATTTATATGAAGATAATCATAAGAATTTCACCCTGCAAACTCAAGAGGGTTTGGTGGAAGAGATATTTTCTAAGCCAAAACTAAATAAAGATGAATTAGATAAGGAACTCATTCAATTATATAAAAAAGATGGTTTGAGATACAAAGTTATTGCAGAAAAAATGGCAGAAAAATATGGAATTATAATGAGCGAAAATGCAGTAGGAAAAAGAATTAACAACTTGAGAAAGAAAGTGTTATAAATAAAAATCTGCCAATCTGCCATTTTTAAACCCCTAGAAATATTATTTTGGCAGATTGGCAGATTTCCATTTTTCACCCACCAACATGGTATATACTAAAGTATATACCAATGTTGTTTAGATTGGGAATTTTTTTTCCTTCACGGGAATAATGGAAGAATTTTCCCTTTCTTTGTTTTAGAAAATTATAATGGCGTTTTAGAAAACGCAAGCTTTGTTTTAGAGATATGTTGTTTAATAATAATATTATCTAACGTGGTAATAGAAAATTTGTATTATCATATTGGCTAAAAACAGAAAAAACCGTATCTTTGCAATCTAATAATAAGAAAAAAATTATGTCAATGATAAATGTAAATCTTTCGGGGGATAACCCAAAGATAACGGATAAAAGATTTTGGATCAAGGTGTTAATTATGGCTATTGCCATTCTAATCACTTGTTTTCTCTTCCCAAGTATTGTTAAGTGTGATAGCATTCTCTCTGCCTTATTAGCCAGTGTGGTTATAAGCCTTCTGAATGCCTTTTTAAAGCCTGTATTACAGTTACTTTCAGTGCCATTGATGGTTTTCTCATTGAGGTTGTTTTCGTTGGTTATAAACGCTGTGATTGTGCTTTTAGCATCATACTTTTTGAATGGTTTCCACATCTTTGGCTTTGGTAGCGCAGTGTTATTCAGTATAATAGTAACGTTTTTGAGTTTCCTATTAGATTTACCTCAAAGAATTGCACACACTAAGAAGAATATTGAAGAAACATTGTTTGGCTCTCAAAGGGAGGAGAAAGCAGAAGAGAATAAGGTACAAGATACAGATTATGAGGAAGTTTCTTCTAAAAGAGAAGATAACGATGATAACGATAAATAATTTTATTACCAATGAAAGTAATTGAACACATAGATGAACTAATATCCTACATAGACTCCATTAAACAAGAAGGTAAAACCATTGGTTTAGTGCCAACTATGGGCGCTTTACATGCGGGTCATGCATCACTAATTCAGAAGGCAAGAGGGGAGAATGATTGCGTGGTATGCAGTGTGTTTGTCAATCCTATCCAGTTTAATAATGAGGAAGATTTGAAAAAATATCCTCGTGATTTGCAGAGTGATAAGGTATTGTTGGAGGCTAATGGTTGCGATGTGGTTTTTACTCCCGATGCCAAAGAGGTTTATAATGATGAGCCAACAGAGAAGTTTGATTTTGGTGCCTTAGAGAATGTTATGGAGGGTAAGCAAAGACCTGGACATTTCAATGGAGTGGCAACAATAGTTTCAAGACTTTTTAGCTGGGTAAGACCAGATAGGGCTTATTTTGGACAGAAAGATTTTCAGCAGATAGCCATAATAAAAGATATGGTAGGTCAGTTAAATTCTTCTGTTAAAATTGTTGAGTGTCCAATAGTTAGAGAGTCAGATGGATTGGCTATCAGTTCAAGAAATATGCGTTTGAGTAAAAATGCAAGGCTTTTGGCACCCAAGATACATGAGATATTGCATAAGTCAGTGCAGCTAAAAGATAATATTTCACTCTCACAGATAAAAGACTTTGTTTATGATGAATTTAAGAAGTATCCTGACTTTGAGATGGAGTATTTTGAGATAGTAGATGACACCACCTTGCAGCCTTTGAGACAAAGGGGAGAAAATGGAGTTGTAGGTTGCATAGCAGTGTGGATAGATGGAGTTAGGTTGATAGATGTCATAAGATACTACTAACTTAGTGAAAAGTGAAAAGTTAATAGTGAATAATGAAAAGTGAATAATAATTAAGAACAATAAAGACGATTTTTGGTTATGAAACAACTTATAGAATGTGTTCCAAACATTAGTGAGGGACAAAATAAAGATATTATCAAGCAAGTAGCGGCAGTGGTGGAGACTGTAGAGGGTGTAAAACTATTGGATATTGACCCTGGTGCTTCCACTAATAGGACGGTAATCACTTTTGTTGGTGAGCCTAAACAAGTGTGTGAGGCTGCTTTTTTATTGATTAAGAAGGCACAAGAGTTGATTGATATGCGTTTTCAGCATGGAGACCACCCTCGTTTTGGAGCAACAGACGTTTGTCCGTTAATTCCAGTGGCTAACATAAGTATGGACGAGGTTGTGGAGTATGCACATTCATTGTCTCAAAGAGTTGGCAGTGAGTTGGATATACCAGTTTATTGTTATGAATATGCTTGCAAGGAAGAAAAAAGAAGAAACTTGGCTTCTTGCAGGGCAGGAGAGTATGAGGGATTGCATGCAAAGATTGAAAGCAGTGATTGGAAACCAGATTTTGGACCAGACAAATGGAATGATAGCATTGCTAAGAGTGGTGCTACTGCCATTTCTGCAAGAGATTTCTTGATAGCTGTAAATTATAATTTGAACACTACTTCTACTCGTAGGGCTAACGCTATAGCCTTTGATGTCAGAGAAAAAGGCAGACCAAAGAAAGAAAATGGCAAACCAGTTTTAGATGACAAGGGTAAGAAAGTTATGATACCAGGAACACTTAAAGGTACTAAGGCAATAGGTTGGTACATAGAGGAATATGGTGTTGCTCAGGTTTCTATGAATATCACTAATATAAATGTATCACCTCTTCACGTATGTTTTGATGAGCTTACAAGCAAGGCTGCAGCAAGAGGTATAAGAGTAACTGGAGCTGAAATAGTTGGTTTGATACCTAAGTGTGCTTTGATTGATGCTGGTAAATATTACTTGGCTAAGCAACAGCGTTCTTTGGGAGTAGATGAGAAAGAGTTGGTTAAGATTGCCGTAAAGAGTATGGGCTTAGACGATTTAAAACCTTTCATTCCAGAAGAGAAGGTTATTGAATATATGATTGAGGACAAGAGCCAAAAGAAACTTGTGGATTTGACTTGTATAGGCTTTGCTAATGAGACAGCCTCTGAGTCTCCAGCACCAGGAGGTGGTTCTATATCTGCTTATGTAGCTTCTTTGGGTGCAGCATTGGGAACAATGGTTGCTAACCTATCATCTCACAAACCAGGTTGGGACGAAAGATGGGAGGAATTCTCAAAGGTTGCCCAACAAGGTCAGAGAATTAAAGATGAACTCTTACATTTGGTTGATCAAGATACTAATGCTTTCAATAAGATAATGACTGCCTTTGGTTTGCCAAAGAAAACTGATAGCGATAAACAGATTAGACACACAGCTATTCAAGAGGCTACAAAATATGCTATTCAAGTACCATTTAATACCTTGCAAAAGAGTTTTGAAGTCTTTGATGTTTGCACTCAAATGATTGAAAAAGGTAACCCTAACTCCATTACAGACGGGGCTGTGGGAGTCTTGTGTGCAAAGGCTGCATGTTATGGAGCTTATATGAATATGCTTATCAACTGCCAGAGTTTAGAGGATAAGGCATTTGTGGCAGATATTACTGCAAAGGCAAAGGCTTTGATTGCAAAGGCAGATGCTATTGAGGCTAAATACACTAAAGAGGTTTTAGATAAGATAAGCAAGTAATTTTTTTGCTTGCAATAATAAAAGGGAAATAGTTTTCGTGGCTATTTCTCTTTTTTTGTATCTTTGCAAATTATGAATGGTTCAAGAGAAGTAAAACCACATATTGCTGTATTTGGCAAATGTAATAGTGGCAAGAGTACTCTGATAAATACTCTTGTGGGTCAAGATGTGTCAATAGTCTCCTCTCAAAAGGGAACAACCACTGATTCGGTCAAGAAGACTATGGAGTTAGGGGGTGTTGGTGCTGTGGTATTGATTGATACTGCAGGCATTGACGACACTTCTGAATTGGGCAAACAAAGGGTTAAGAAGGCTTATGATGTCTTTTATCAGATTGATTTAGCTATCATTGTTTTTGGTAATGACTTCTGCAAGGAAGAACAAAAATTGATAGAGGCTTGTAAGCATTATGAAACTCCTTTCATTTTGGTTTATACTAAGAATGACCTAACTGCGTTAAGAAAAGATTTGAGCGAGACTTTGCAACAAGTCTATGGGGAAGAGATTATACTCTTTTCTAATAAAGATAGTCAAGCCAAAGAAAGACTCACAGCGGCTATTAGCAAGAAATTGCCAGAGACTTCCTATAAACATAAGAGTTTATTAGAGGGCATAATAAATGCTCAAAGTGTGGTGTTGCTTGTTACGCCAATAGATTCTTCAGCCCCACAAGGTAGAATGATACTACCACAAGTGCAGACAATTAGAGATGTGTTGGATAACCAGAGCATAAATATTGTTTGCAAAGAAACGGATTTGGAATATACACTCAAAAACATTTATAAGAAACCTGATTTAGTTATCACAGACTCACAAGTCTTTGAATACGTCAATAAGATTGTGCCAAAGAGTATAAGACTGACAAGTTTCTCCATTGTCTTGGCAAGAATGAAAGGTTGTTTTGACCAGTATGTAAAAGGTACTCCTTATTTGGAGAAGTTAAAGGACGGTGATAAAGTGTTGATGCTTGAGAGTTGCACTCATCAACCTACGTGTGAGGATATTGGAAGGGTGAAACTACCTGCTTGGATAAGTAAATACACGGGTAAGAAATTGCACTTTGAGGCTGTGAGTGGTCTGACAGATGTACCAAAAAATATAAAGGATTATGCAATGGTTATTCAGTGTGGAGGGTGTATGGCAACAGAGAAACAACTCCACAGCAGACTTATGCCAGCCATTGAGAATCATATACCTATATCAAACTATGGTATTTGTATAGCTTATATGAATGGAATATTTAAGAGAGCTGTAGAGGCTTTAGAGAATAAAAAATAAAGAGTATGAAAAAATTGCTTTTGGTCTTATTGGTTGTTTTTTGTTTGGCAGGGTGTTCCAAAGACCTTTATCAGTACTATGACTACGATAACCTTGTTTATGCTTACACCACAGGAAGAGTTAAGGATAAGGAAGCCAAAAAGTTTGCTAAGAAATACTCTCGTATAGCCTCTTCTAAGAAAGGCACTAAGAAACAACCAGCACCAGGAGTTAATATTGAGTATGGTTACTTCTTGTTGCGTCAAGGGAAGAAAGATGATGCAAGAGATGCTTTCTTGAGAGAAGCACAACTGTATCCAGAGGCTCAGAAGTATGTTGCTGAAATCATTAAAACACTTGCTCTATGAAAAGAAGAAATAAAATAATAAATGTTCTTTGCGTTGTTTTTGTGATGGTAGTGGTTTTCTCTTGTGGAATGGCAAGAGATATGATTGACAGGAATATGCCTCAAGAAGATACTGCAGCACAGACTGATGATGTGCTTACTTCTATAATGAAAGCAGAGGCTCAAGATAGAGAGGAGGACTCCCTTGCTATGGCAGAAGATACTGTGAGAGTGGAGGTGTTGAGCAAGAAAGAAATTAAGAAACTAAAGAAAGAAAGAGACAAACAAGACCGTTTATCTTCTGGAGATACTCTTAGCTGGTTTAAGAAAAACAAAGAGCTTTATTTTCCTACAAAAATAGACAGGGATAGCTCTTATCCAACAATTTACAAAGAGAAGCCAAAGAGCATACTCATACTTTATCCTTACAATAGAAGCAAGATAAAACAAGCCCCACAGATGTTTGTGATGAATATGGCTAAAGAGTTGTCTTTGAGAGGCTATTATGTGTTTAGTCCTTTGATTACTTTCAACCTTTACAACCAAGACACTATGGAGTGTTCGCAAAGAGTTAAGTTTGCAGATGTAAAGAAATATAAAGAGACTTATGGGGTTGATGCAGTGATGTTTGTTACCATTTACACCCTTAGGAAGAATTGGTGGAGTACAAATATTAACTCTGTGGCTGAATACTCTCTTATCTCCACAACAAGCTGTGATACACTCTTCTATCGTAAGGCAGATTTCAATTATGACACTCCTATACCTCCTTATAAGGAAAAAAAGACACAAGATGGTTCTTTCAAGATGGACGAAAAGTCTTTGATGTATTTTGGTACTTGTTATCAAATGCAACACTCTGTATTTATGGATTTTCCTTTTGGACCTTATCATAAAGAGTATATGAAAGACAAAAAGAAGTTTTCTTATCGCAAGATAATGAAGTATAAACTTGATATGAGACCATCATAATGGCAGCACAAACTAAAAGGACAATACAAATGAACTATTGGACACAACTAAGTATTGAATATGCAGCACAAAAATCTTATCTTGATGACCTCTTTAGAGTTTATCCTACTATCCCTGAGGGTATAAGAGAAATAGATAATAAAAAATGGGATAGCGTTACGCACTCATTTAAGAGCAAATCAAATGTTAGTCTCATTAAAGATTTGTTATCTTTTGAACACTTTCCATTAAAGGATAGTTATGTGGCATATTTAAAAAGAGATGCTTCCGCTATAGACAGAAACCCTCAAACTATCAATCGTTTGTGTGGAAGACTTTATGAAATGGGATTAGATGAAATCTATAGCAAATGCTCTGAACCTAAAGAGACTAATAGACAAATAGGACCAATGTTTAAAGAATGGATAAAACGTGGTTCATTGGGTATTAAGCCTGTGGATATGAATACATTTATCTCTTCTGATGAAAATGCTATACTTGCTGCAACAGATAGCCAAATGCAACAGTTTGCTAAGGAAAAGTTATCTTATACTCGCAATAAAGGGTTAGACTTTTTAGCTCGTTTCAATGGTAAATATGTTATAGGAGAGGCTAAGTTTTTAACGGATTTTGGTGGACATCAAAATGCTCAACTTGAAGATGCTCTTTTAACTCTCAATACACAATGCTCTGCTACTGTGGTTGCTATCTTAGATGGGGTGTGCTATATAGAGGGAAGAAATAAAATGTATAATACAATAGTATCTCAAGACAATAAATATATCCTTTCAGCCTTAGTATTAAGAGAATTTTTATACCACATATAGCAAGATGACAGAAAATGTACTCATACAAGCAGATAATCTGGTGGCTTTAGATTGGCTTTTGCATAAAAAAGATATGGCTTCTAAGGTGGATTTAGTGTATATAGACCCTCCTTTTGCGACAGGTATAGATTTTAGTTTGCAAGCAGATAGAGCCTCAACTATTTCACGCTCTTTAAATGGTACTATTGCATATTCAGATAAACTAAAGGGAGAGGATTTTCTCTCTTTTCTTGAGAAAAGACTTGTCTTAATCAGAGAGTTGCTCTCAGATGAAGGCTCTATTTATCTTCATATAGATTACAAGATAGGTCATTATGTTAAGGTGCTAATGGATAAGATTTTTGGAATAGAAAACTTCCGTAACGACATCACAAGAGTGAAATGCAATCCAAAGAATTTCTCTCGTATTGGCTATGGAAACATAAAAGATATGATACTTTTTTATACTAAGACTTCTTCTGCTATTTGGAATGAACCCAAAGAAGAATATTCGGAAGCAGACATCATTAAGTTGTTCCCAAAAATAGATAGCCACGCTCGTCGTTACACAACTATTCCGTTACATGCTCCAGGAGAGACTGCTGGGGGAGAGACGGGAAAGGCTTTTAAAGGGATATATCCACCCAAAGGAAGACATTGGAGAGCGAGCATAGAAGAATTAGAAGCCTTAGATAACAAAGGGTTAATAGAATGGTCTTCAAATGGTAACCCTCGCAAGATAATTTATCAAGATGAAAGAGAAGGTAAACGTATGCAAGATATATGGAGTGCATTTAAAGACCCACAATATCCCGTTTATCCAACGGAGAAAAACTATGATATGTTAGATATGATTATACGTACTTCCTCTAAAGAAAATAGCATTGTAATGGATTGTTTTTGTGGAAGTGGTACAACTCTTTTAGCTGCACAAAATCTTTCACGCTCTTGGATAGGTATAGATGCCTCTGAGGTTGCAATAGCTAAAACAAGAAAGAAACTCTCTAAGGTTAATACTTCTCTTTTTGCTGATGAATATAAATTTATCAAAATAAAAGATAGTACTTTTGGAGCAACTAAAGAGACTATAAAAGAACAACAATATAAATAATTGCTAATGGCAGCACAGAAGACTAAAAGTGTTTATTTCTGCTCTGAGTGTGGAGCTCAATCCTCTACGTGGATAGGCAAATGCCCTACTTGTGGAGCGTGGAACTCTTATGAACAAGAGATAATTCAAAGAGATGACTCTGTATTTAAAGATGTATTAAAAAAACACTCTAAAGCTACTCCTCAATTATTAGATGATATTGAAAGCATTGAACAAGAAAGAATACTCTTTAGAGATAGCGAGTTAAATAGAGTATTAGGAGGTGGTTTGGTTAAGGGAAGTGTTGTCTTAGTGGCAGGAGAGCCAGGAATAGGCAAGAGTACTCTGCTGCTACAAGTGGCATTGAAATGTGAGGATAAAAAGATACTCTATGTATCTGGTGAAGAAAGCCTTGCACAAATAAAACTAAGAGCTCAAAGAGTTGATGATACCCTGAATAATAACTGCTATTTTCTCGCTGATACGAGTGTGGAGAATATTCTTGCTAATGCAAAAGAATTGGAACCTCAAATAATGATTATTGATTCCATTCAAACTATAACTACTTCTGCAATAGATTCTTTTGCTGGTTCTATTTCGCAAATCAGAGAGTGTGCTGCTTACTTGCAACAGTATGCTAAAACTAATAATGTAGCTCTTTTCTTAGTGGGACATATAACAAAAGACGGCTCTATTGCAGGTCCTAAGATATTGGAACACATAGTAGATACGGTGTTACAATTTGAGGGTGATACTCATTATGGTTTCCGAATGCTTAGAACGATAAAGAATAGGTTTGGCTCCACTTCTGAATTAGGTATTTATGAGATGTTTTCTTCAGGACTAAAAGAGGTGTCTAATCCTTCAGAGATACTGTTATCAGTAAAAGATAATGATGTAAGTGGTTCTGCTATAGCAGTTACATTAGAGGGGAGCAGACCTTTTCTAATAGAAACACAAAGTTTGGTGGCTTCTTCTAACTACTCTTCTGCTCAGAGAAATAGCACAGGATTTGACTCTCGTAGGCTCTCTATGTTATTGGCTGTCTTAGAGAAAAGGGGAGAGTTCCCACTCAATAACAAAGATGTCTTTATCAATATAGCAGGAGGTATAAAGACTTCTGACCCTGCTTTGGATTTGGCGGTGTGTATGGGTATTATATCTTCTTTGGAGGATATGAATATAAATACTAAGTATTGTTTCTCTGCTGAGGTAGGGTTATCTGGTGAGTTGAGAGGAGTGAGTAGGATAGATTCACGCATCGCAGAGGCTCAAAAATTGGGCTTTGAGAAAATATTTATTGCTAAATATAATGCTAAGGGCATAAATCTTAAAGACTATGATATTCAAGTGATGGAATGCTCAAGTGTGGAGGAAACTTTGAAAAAATTGTGATAAAAAAGACAAAAAAGTATCACTATAGATAAAATATTAGTAACTTTTCAATTAAGAAAGTGATAAATAGAGTTCATAAAAAATTAAAACGAAAGGAGATTAAAATGAAAAAAATATTTTTGATGTTAGCTATCACAGCAATTTTTGCTGGTTGTATAGATAAAGATGATGTTAAGTTGAGAGATATAGCTCACTTAGCTCCAAGTGTCGCAAAACAAGTTCCAATCAAAGATGGATACAGAACAATCATTACTGCTGATGGAGATACTATATGCTCTGCGGTTGAGGCAATGCTTTATATGTCTCCAAAGGGTTGTGAGGAAAAGATTTCTTATGTGCCTTACTCTAAGGGTTATGAAGATGAGGGAGTGAGCGTTACTAACAATCAGTTCTTCTTGTGTTTTGAAGATACTAAGAATGGTGATAATGATTACAATGACTTTGTTTGCAATATGTATTTAGAGACATCTAACAAACTACCTAATTCTAAGGGTAAAGCATCTAATAAACAGGGTTATGTTAGTGTGATTGTGCAACCTGTGGCTTATGGTGCAGGTATTCAGGATTTGAAGTTTGGAATAAAATTTACTGATGGTACAAATGTTACAACTGTTATTTTGACAGAGAATATTAAGGATACTTATTTTCCTAACTCACAGGGTTTTGTGAATGTGTTGGCTAACCAAATGGCTTCTCCTTATTGGACAAATGATGCTCAGCACATTAAAACTACAGTTATAGGACCAATAAGTAATTATAATCAGTTGTCTTTTAGTCCATTTATCATCAATGGCACTGACACAATCTACACTGTTACTTCTCAAAGAACAGGTAATTTAGCATACAATGATATTATTAGTCAAAAGGGTTATCCTTATGGCTTGACAATACTACACAACAGCACTAACCAATTTAATCATGCTTTAGAGAAGATTAAATTCTCTGATGTGTATCATCAATTTAGTAGTTGGTTAAGCGGGACTGGTAATCATTTGAGTCTTACTGATAGAGATGAAAGCAAGATATTTACATACGCTACAGGATTTATCAATACTCAACTGAAAAAAACAAAGAAATAAAAGAGATAGTGCTTTTTTATAATGAGGAAATAATATAACGAGGATATAGCAAAATATATCCTCGTTTCGTTTTTCTGCTTCCCTGAAAGAGAAATCTGTTTCCCTAATACAATTTTTTGTTTCCCTAATACAGTAAATTGTTTCTTTGATACAGAATTTTGTTTCCCTGATAATTTTATAGGTATTGCTTCGCGTATAATCGCTTCCATTGGAAGTTTCATTCTCTTTATAGAGAGGCAAACAAGTTAAACGCTTCCATTGGAAGTTTCCACGCGGGAAATAACCAAAAGAGCGGGGTGTTGTTTTATGGTAGATAAGGTGGTTGCTTTACGGATTATCTTACGTACTAATATGGAATATAATTAGAGAGACGTCAAAAAATATGGCGTCTCTTTTTTGTCTATAAATATGCCATATCTTGCCACAACTGCCACATCTTTTAGAATAGTTGTGGCACAGTATTTATTTATAATACAGATAGTTATGTAAATCTGCCACAACTTTTAGTGTTTTCAACACTTTCTATGAATACACTATACTATTATATCTATACTCTATAATCTATACTTCATACTCTATATATTATAAATTGCACAAACTGTTGAAAAGCGAAAAGTTGTGGCAGATTTTTAATAAATAGCTATAAGTCAACATTTTATCTTGCCACGTCTTTTTCAAAAATCAAATAGTTGTGGCAGACTTCTTCTATAAACAAAAAAAAACAGTGGCTATAAGTAAAGCAATGAGAGATAATATTTCTATAAAAGCAACCACAAAGCACCCCCTACGGGAAATGTATCCCTAAAACAAAATTCTGTATCAGGGAAACAAAAAAATGAATCAGGGAAACAAAAAAATGAATCAGGGCAAGAAGTACAAAAGAAAAGAAGTACAAAGTAAAGAAACCTCCCGCTCTTTTGGTTATTTTCCGCGTGGAAAAGAACGCTTCTCTTGTTTCGTTCTCTATAAAGAGAATGAAAGAAAGAATATCAGGGAAACAAAAAAATGAATCAGGGAAACAGAAAAATGAATCAGGGAAACAAAATTCTGGATCAGGGAAACAGAAAATTGTATCAGGGAAAGAAAATAGAAGTTATCTTAGATTATTACCGTATTGCAGTAAGAAAGAGAGTTGCTGATAGATGATATTCATACCCCTTTCGTCATTTGCAGGCAGATAAGTTTTTGAGAAGTCAGCAAAATAGTTTTCATCACTTCCAACCTGACCGTTTTCATTTATGCAATCAATGTCATCAATGCAACGAATAAACACTCTGTAGCCACCAGCCCAAACATCTTTTGATATAGTTACTTTGGTCAAATCCACTGTTAAAAGGGTTTGTGAGCCATCTTTACCAAACCAATTAAATGTTAGATATCCACTTGAAGAGACTGAAAAGTTTCTGTAAATGCTGTCGGCAATCTCTGTTTCTATAATTTGACAACTTTGTTCAACACTTTGTGCTTTTATGGCAAAAGAGGCTGATAATAAAATGATTATTACTAAAAATCGCTTCATAAAATTGCTTATTTTATTCTGTTTATACCCAGCAAAAGTAATAAAAATTCTTAATAGTGATACACATTTGTGTGTCTAAGTTGTTATTATATGTGAAATTTTTTCAAACAATGTTTGGCAGGTATTACAATAAAATGTATATTTGCATACTTGCTTATATAGGTGAAAAATGTGCCTAATTAAATGTAAGAAAATGATTTAGTTGATATTATAGAGAAATAATTAAGTAAAAAATACAAGATTGAGTATATGAAAAAACTATTTTTTATTCTTTTAACGTGCCTTATAGGCTTTTTTGGGCTACAAGCACAGCCAACACAATTAGCTAATGTCAATTTTGAGAGTGGAATACCTTCAGATTGGACAGTAAGTAATGCAGCTAATGTTCAGGCTATATCTACTATTGCTTCCACAGGTAGTAAGTGTGTCAGAATGACCAATTCTTCTTCTGGAGTTGTAACTCTGACTTCGCCTATTTACACAAGAACGGCTGGTTGTAATGTTAGATTGGAGTTTTCTCATATTCCAATGCTTCAAAACCCTTCTGGTGAAGGTTGTGTAGAAATCTCAACAGACAATGGCGGCACATGGACATTGCTTGCATTTTCAGGTAGTGCAACCTCTCCAACAGGATATGATTACACTTATGGAGGTGGAGTGAATAATGGTAGTGCATGGGACGGATACTTCAAAAAGATTGATTACTGGACAGGAAATACAAATGTGCCAGAGAGTCAGCTTACGGGAGATACTTGTTGGAAAAATGAAGTGTTTTATTTGACAAGTACTTTGGGTACTTCTACAACATTTAGAATAAGATTTAAACTTGCAGCTACCTCTGCTGTCAACACTTTCTCTGGTTGGTATTTAGACGATATAAGACTCTCACAAGCAGCCATAGCAGGCAACACTGTCAGAGTGCCACAGCTTTTCAGTTTAGATAATTATCCAAATATATATAATTACCCTAATTGTGCCGATATTCCAATAGCTGCACAGATAAGGTTTCGTCAATCTAATGCTCCAAGTATTTCAGACTCAATCTACATAGAATACAAGATAGGCACCAATGATAGCATCATACGCAATCCGGTAACATATAACGCTTCAACTCAGCAATATCAAGGTACAATAGAATTTAATGGTTATAATGATGAGGTGAAATGGCGTTTGGTTATAAACGATGAAAAATATAATCGTTTGACATATCCATACACTTATGGACATTGGAATAGATACAAGAATACCAGACCTTATCGTGGGTATGTAACAATGGCTACCACAGGACTTTCATCGCAAGAGATAATGATGAAGACTAATCAGATAAGAAACTTATATCAATTCCGCTATACTGCAGCTGAATTGCAAGCTTTGCATGTGACGGCAGGAAAAATAGGTGGTTTGATATATAATGTTACTCAGGCAACAAGTGGTTTTACAATGCAAGGCTTTAAGGTATTTATGGCACGCATACCCTCTTCAACTGTCTTAGCAACATACAATCAATATCCTGGTCCTTATGAAACAATGATATCAAATATGAATGTTGCAGCTCCTACTGTAGGTTGGCATCAATTAACTTTTGATGAGGGCAAGACTTTTATATGGGACGGCACAAGCGACATACTTATAAAGATGTGTTGGGATAATGGAGTTGGATCTTCTGTTGGAGGAACAACCAAAATTCAGTCTTATGTAGCCGGTAGCAATTCTTTAACTCACCAAGCATATTCTTCGTCAGGTTATTTAGTTTCTTGTAATTCTGACTTTAATACTGATGATGCAACGCTTGCATATAAGCCTAATTTTAAATTTAATTTCATAGATAATTGTGTTTTGCCTTTAGATGTTGGTATTTATGATACACTCATAGCTCCACCTTATGTTGATAGCATTTATAACACATATAAGGTTGTCAAGGTTGATGCTGCAACGGCTATTCCTACAAATGTTTGGATTCATAATTATGGTTCAGACATAATTACTATGCCTGTTCAAGTTAGTTATTCTGTTGTCAATGGTTCTTCTTCAGCAGTGCCAGTTATAACAGGAAACTATACTAATACAATATTACCAGGCAACAATGGACAATACAGTTTTCCAACAGCAAAGAGACCTACTTTTTCTTTTGGATATAATTATATGAAGATTTGGACAGATCTTCTGCCACCAGATGTGGATTGGGAACCATTGAATGACACTTCTAAATTTGAGATAGTTGCTTGTTCTGGAGGTTTGACTGGTACTTATTCCATAGGTACAGTTACGGGAGTGGCTTCAGATAGGAAGTTTAACAGTTTCAAAGAGATGTTTGCAATGATTAAAGGTTGTGGTTTGGCTGGTCCAGTTACTGTAAAGATTGCTAATTTGCCAAGCGGACAATATTACACAGATACATTGAACTTTCCAAAGAATATACCAGGAGCTTCAGCAACAAATACTATTACATTTGTGTCTGGATCAGCAACTCCAGTGGTTTTGAAACCTTCTGTGGTTGTTAATAACAATATTGATTTGTCTGGTTGCAAGTATTTGAAATTTGAGAATATAGCTTTTACTCGTGCAAACAAATATGTTGATACACTCTCTGGAGAGGCAAATATTGTTGAAATGTCTCCTGCCACTTCATATATAGAGTTTAAAAAATGTATCTTTACACGTAGTACTATAGATGTTGGTTTGGCTACAATAGATACTGCTGTAACTGATCCGAAATATATGTTAAAGATTAATGGTGCAAATTATATCACAGTGGATAGTTGTACTTTCAATGGTATTGCAACTGAATATGATATATATGCTAAAGGTCCTTCAACAAATAATGCTACACAAGGCATTATAATTAAACGTTCAACATTTACAAACAATATTACTAACGCTATATATGCAGAATATACAAAAAATCTAACAATAGAGAAGAACAAATTTGTCAATAATGTAACGGGGTCAGTAAGCGGTTTGTATTATGAGATTTTATTGCAAAATTCTTATGACTTCAATGTGGTTAAGAATTATTTCTTGCTTTCACAAATTAACGCTATAGGATTGAGTAATGTGGTCTCTTCTGCAAATTCTTCTGTGGTGGCAAACAATAAGATAAGTATTACCAATAACAATACTTTGCAGACAATAACACTTCACATATCAGGTATTCAACTGATTTCAGGAGATAATGTTATGATTGCATACAATAATGTTTATGGTGTAGATAATGGATTGACAACTCATTATACTTATGGATTAAATCTTGGAACAACAGGTCAAACTGTTTCAAATATAAGAGCTAAAAATAATATTGTTGTTAGTGATGGAGCAGGTTTTGCAGTTTATGCACGTCCAACACAAGCCTCAGCATTAGATTTAAGTAATAATGTTTATTATAAGAAGAATACATATCTTTCTACTCCAACAACTGTAACATGGAAATATAACTCAACAATTTGTTCAACCCTCACAGATTGGCAAACAACAGTGGGCAGTGATTCAAATTCATATTACGCAGACCCATTGTTTGCTTCTTGGGACGTTTTGAATACTTCAAATACATTCCTTTGCTATAAAGCACTTCCACTTGCAGAGGTCACAAATGACTTTGACTCTGTTGCTCGTCCTTCAACAAATCCTTGTATTGGTGCTGTTCAATTCAATCCACCACCAAGCAATGTATATGTGAAGAGTGTTTGGATAGATAGAGGAGATGCTTCAATAGCAGCAGATGGCACTACCACTTATTCGGCTTGTGGTTTAGGTAGTGAATATGTTAAAGTTAAGTTCTCAAATATTAGTGTAAATTCTATTTCACCTAACCTAATGAAGCTTTGGCTTAAAGTAGATAATGCCGCAGTGCCAGTCTCTCAAAAAGATACTATTTCCTTTACTATTCTTTCAGATACTGATTATGTATATACATTTAGATTGCCTTACAATTTCAATGTTACATCAACAGACCATAAATATGCTTTGAAAGTCTTCTCTGTACTTACTGCAGATACTGTCCATTCTAATGATACAGCTTCATGTTTTGTTCTTTCAAGACATCAATTATCTGCTCTTGCTTCACATACGGACACAATAAATTATGGTGATTCAATTTTAATGAACATTACTTCTAATGATTCAATTTATTGGTTTTTGAATTCTACTTCTAATATTCCTGCATTGAAATCTCATAGCTATCAAACCTCACGTTTGTTTAGTGATACAACATTTTATTTCTCAAGAAAAGAAGAAATACCTGTTTTGAAAATTTCAGAGATTCAATTTTCCAAAACATCTACTTCTATAGGTCAAACGGTCAATCTACCTTCTTGGTTAACAGTAAACAATGCCATAGAAATATCTAATTATGGTAGTGGAGCTGTTAATTTGAAAAATTATACTCTTAGTTATGTTACGGGTAATTCTGTTGCCTTGTCGGATATTATGAGTAAATCGGCTATTTTTGGAGACTACATATTGCCTGCCAACTCTTCTGTGGTGTTGCAATTGGCAACTGGAAGCTCATCAGATTCATCAGCATACTTCTATATAGGTTCAGGAACAACGTTTAACTATTCGGCAAAGGCTGGATTTATATTGCGTAATGCTTCCAACACAATTATAGATGCTGTTACTATAAACAATGCTACATTTAACTCCACAACAGCAGTGCCAACTACTGTATGGCATGGCTCAGGCAAAATGGTGTTAGTTACTAATACTGCAGGTATTAAGAGAAATACAGCTTCTGCAGTGGACTCTACTGGTTGGTCTGTCTCAACAGCAGCTTCTCCTTTAACAATAGGTACAATGGATTCTTCTCAAAACGTTTATGTGGATAATGGTTGTTATGGATATTTGTCTGCATATAATATTGTTGTAAATGGTGTGCCTTCTGTTGACCCTGGTTTATCAAGTGTTTCTTTAGTTGGAGTAACCAAGTCTTCTGCTTGTACTCTAACAGATCAACAAGTTCAAGTAAAGATAACAAATACTGGAGTTGTCAATAATCCCGAGACACCAATCAAAGTCTTGGTTTATAATGGCTCTAATTTGTTGCAAACATTAGAAGATACTTGCTATGCAACTGTTGCACCTAATGATACGGTAACTTATGTTCTTACTCCTACAGCTAATTTGACTTCTAATAATTCAAATACAACATTTAGGTTAATAGCTTTTTCTAATCTTTCTTCTGATGTTATTCATTTGAATGATACAACACAGATGACTATTACTTCACTTCGCACTCCTTATATGCCAATAGCATCAGATGTAACAATACCTTATGCTAGCTCAACAACGCTTTCAGCTACTCCGAATGGTAACAATACCGATATTATAATATGGTATAATAGTCCAACTTCTCATACAGAATTGGGCAGAACAACGTTTCATACACCTATATTATATGACGCAGATACATTCTATGTAGAGTCAATGCTTATGACTTATGATACACTTGTATTGGGTAATGAGACAACAATGAATGCTCAAACAGTTTATCCTGCTCCATTTAATCCTGCAACAAAGAAAGTTAAGGAACAATATTTGTTCAAGTCTTCAGAAATTGCAGCTTTGGGATTAAGTGAGGGAAATATAAACAACATAATGTTCCATATAGGTCAGGTTACTGCAGCAACAGTGCTTGCGGATTACTCTGTAAAGATTGGAACAACAACAGATGAAAACCTTACAGCTTGGAAAACTGGTTTGACTGAGCTGTATAATGATACCGTTAGATTGGCAATAACAGATACTGGTTGGGTTAGCTTGCCATTTACTACACCATATTATTATGATGGCACATCTAATTTGGTCGTTCAAATATGTTTTGCTTCTGCTAGCACTGGTTCACCAAAGGTACGTTCATATTATTCAACAACAGATTTTAATTCTTCTTTGTACTATGTCAATAATACTACAGATGCTTGTGATTATGTTGGTGCACCAGTCAATAGTAACCACACAAGAAGACCTAATGTCAAATTTTCAGTAGATAAATTTGGTTGTCCTTCTGTTAGAAAACCTGTTGTGGTTAATGTTGTTGGCTCTCCTTTGTGTGATGCTGGGTTAAGTGAGTTTATTTCACCGTCTTCTACAGTAGTTATGTCAGGTGTTTCAACTCCAATAAAAGTCAGATTGAAAAATTATGGAAATGATACTCTTACTACTGCAACAATAAATTGGAGGGTAAATGGAGTGCTTCAAACTCCAATATCTTGGACAGGGAACATTTTGCCTTCTGCTTCTGATACAGTCAATTTGGGTTCTTTGATATTTACATCAGGAAATAATAATCTTACAGCGTGGGTTTCTTTAGCTTGTGATACAATCAGCAATAATGATACTACTTCATTTGATTTTTCTTCTTGCGTGGGTAATAATACTTCTGTAACAACACTTACTATTGGTGGCACAGGAGCTGACTATGCAACAATATCTTCTGCCGTTAGTGCTTTGGTTACTTCTGGTATTTGTGGTGATGTTATCTTTAATATCAATCCAAAGACTGACGGATATAATGAACAGATATTTTTACCAGAGATTGTTGGAACGGATTCTTATAATATTACATTTAAAGGCAATGCAACAGATAGTACAAGTGTTGTTTTGAAGTATAATGCTGATACAAATACAGACCAAGCTGTCATAAAGCTTAGCGGTGCAAAGAATGTCAAATTCCAAAACTTAACAATAGAAAGTTATGCTAATACATACTCTTCTGTTGTGGATATAACAAACTCTTCAAGCAATGTAACTTTTGAGAGTATGGTTGTTAAATCAACTCCAAAAACAACACCAGCAACAGAAACAATTAAGTTGATTAGATTTGATGGAGCAAACAACAATATAACTTTCAATAAAGTTCATTTCTATGGAGGTGCAACGGGAATTTATGCTCCACTACCTGAGGATACAGTGTCTAATAATCTTGTTGTAAAGAATTGTTTCTTTGAAAACTTTGCCTTTTCAGGTGTAAATCTTAATGGATTTAATAACTTCCAGGTTAATAACAATAAGTTTAGAGAATATGCAAATGCAAATATTTCTACTGCATTAAGCATAAGCAATCTAAGAGGTCTTATAACAATAACAGCAAATAATATTTATTTGCAATTAGGCTCTGCAGTGCGCACAGGTATTGATATTAAACATGCAACAGCTTCACAATATGAACCAATGGATATTTCTAACAATGCAATATCTTTGTCTGGTTTGACGACAACAACTTCTTTGGCTTACATAGGAATGAGTATAGACACTATTGATTATGCAAATATATATTATAATACTATTAGGGTGAAAGCAAGTGTTAATTCTGTTGCTTCAAAGGTTCTGAATATAGGTAAGACTTGTACAGAAATAAAGGTTGTAAATAATAATTTTGACAATGAAGGCAAGGGAACAGCATACTATGTTGCTTTACCTGCAACACAAGTTGTTCAATCAAATTACAATAACATTTATACTACAGGAACAATTCTTGCATTCTGGGGATCAAATAAGGCAACATTAGATTTGTTACAAGCAGCTTCTCTGATGGATGGAATGTCTTTATCAATAAGTAATCCGTTTGTTAGCGATTCTAATTTATATCCATTATATCCTTATGGTGTAGCAAGAGCAGCTTTGCCATTAGATGAGGTTGCAATAGATATCTTGGGTAACTTCAGACCAATAGCACCAAGTCCTACAATAGGAGCTTATGAATATCAATATGACAATATTGATGTGGGACCAATTGCTTTTATTTCTCCATTGAATACAATGAATTATATAGAAAATCTTCCTTTAACCGTTAGTGCAAGAGTTAAGAACTTTGGATTGTTCTCAGCAGATACAATACAACTTACAGCTGTTTTGAAATTCAAACAAGATACTACAAATATTATTCAAACAAGCACTCAGACTTTCTATACAAATCTTACTTCTTTGTCTGAAACTGTTTTGACATTAAATAATCCACTCTATCCTCCATTGAATTGCAACTCTATTACTGATTCAATACACTTGTTTATATATACAACTGTTAGAGGTGATGTAAAGCCAATCAACGATACTTTACGCATCAATTTATTAACAATACCAGGTTATGATGTTCAGGCTTTCAAGACTGTTCAAATAACAAATCGTTGTAATATGGATACTACAACTGTTCAAATGGTAATAAAGAATGTGGGCGAAAATACTATTACACCAAATGATTCAATATGGGTAAGCTATCAAGTTGCAGGTAGACCAGAGTTGTATCGTAGGGAGTTATTCAGATTGCCATATACAGATGATGTGGCTACTTATGATTCTTTGACAAAGAGCCAACAAATAACATATACATTCTTACAAAAAGCTAACTTATATCCATTAGGAACAACAGATACTACTTGGCAGTTGCGTACATTTGTACGTCTATCTAAAGATAATGTTAGAGGTAATGATACATCTGCTTACACTACGGTTTATTCTAAAGTATCTCCAAATCCACCTATAACTTATGATACTTCTATTTACTATGGTACTTGGGCTATTCCAAGAGCTTCTCAGGTTAATTCATTTGCATTGAAATGGTATGCAGATTCAACAGCAACTCCTTTCTATTCTCCAACAAACTATGCTACTTCAACAAGGTATGCAACAACACAATTATTTACAGACTCAGTATTCTTTATAAGAGTCAATGCAACTGGTACATATCCTTGTATAAGTCGTTATACTCCTTTGCATGTAACAATGAGGGATAGGGTGGCTTATGATGGAGCTTGTACGGGATTACAAAGCCAAGGAGTTGTGGAGCCAATTCAAGAAGGTTGGGTTTATATGACAAGTACAGACACAGTTAAAGTAAAGGTTGCAAACTATGGTACAACAGCAATCCAAGATTTCAATGTGTCTTACTGTATAAAAGTGGCAGGTCAAACAGACTCAACAATAGTTACAGAAAATTGTGCTGTAAGTGTAGCGCCAGACTCTTCATATATCTACAAGTTTAATACTTTTGCTGATTTTTCAGACCCTGATGCAACATATATATTGAGGGCTTGGATAGATGTACCTGGAGATATCGTTCATCAAAATGATACTTCTTTGTATTGGTATGTTAGACCAAAGAATGGCAATACAGTTTATCCTCCAGTAACAGTAACTAATCCTGCAACTTCATTGGATATTACAAGAGTTCAGTTAGGTAATATGGATAATTCTTCAAACAATAGTGGTTTGGCTTATTCAGACTTTACTCAAACTGCTACTCCTGCAACACTATTCAAAGGAATATACGACTCAATGTATGTCTATTGCGAAAAATCTGCTTTAATGGAAGGAGATGATTCACACATAGGTGGTTGGGTTAGAGTATTTATTGATTGGAATAGAGATGGAGTGTTTGCTACTGATGGAACAGAACTTGCGCTCTCAGATACTATTTACTCAGGAAGTTTTGCAAAGGGGAAGATAGTTATACCAACAAATGCTTTAAGTGGATATACAAGAATGCGAGTAATGCTTTATCAAGGCAAGACCTCTTCTTATGTTTGGCAAGCAACAGAGGAAATGAAAAATGGTGAAGTAGAAGATTACAAAGTATTTGTGCGTGATACTTGGGATCATAACGCAGAATTAGTTAAATTTACTTCTCCAGATGAGTTCTTGGAGTCTCAAGTACAAGATGTGAAGGTTGTACTTAGAAATACAGGTAGAACAACAATGTCTTCTGCAACTATCCATTGGACAAGAAATGGTGCAGATGAACAAGTTTATAACTGGATTGGAACTATGCCTCCTGCTGGAAGAGAATTGATTACTTTGGCTGACTCTATGACTATACCAGTTGGTATGAATGCTTTCAAGGCTTGGGTAGATATAAATGATGACCCTTATCATGCAAATGATACAATTAAGAGAAGCTCTTATATTTTCAAGATAAAGACAGCCCCTTATAATTGTACATTTGATGAAAATGGCGAAAGTGATGACTTCTATGCTTACAATAATAATCCTCAGATTCCAACTAACTGTTGGGAATTTGGAATACCAGACTCAACAAACAATGTTATAAAAGGACCTTATTCAATACCTAATTGTTGGAAAACAAAACTCTCAGGAAAATATCCTGCAAACAATGAAAGTATGCTTTATTCTCCAATCTTTGACATTGGTCTTATAAAGGCAGATACACTTTCTTTCAGAATGAAGAGAGCTTTGAATAATACATCTTATGTATATGTTGAATATAAAAACTGGAATGATAAATGGGTAAGACTTGGAATAACTGGAGATACAAATGCTTTGAACTGGTACAATGGAGATACAAACCGTTTCACTGGTTCAAAAGATTGGACTTTGTGTCAATACCCAATGAGTATTCAATCTAATGCTGGTAACCTTGGATCAAAGGTTCAATTCCGTTTTGTTTTCCACTCTGGTGATGGAAATACAAGTGATGGAGTTGCTATAGATGATATTAGTTTACACAAAGCAAGAAGAGAAAAAGACCTTGGTGTTGTTGCTATGTCAATCTTACCAACAGAATTACCAAACTATGGTTCTACCTTCTATCCTAAGGTGGCAGTTAAGAACTATGGTTATGGCGACGTGTCTTCATTCACAGTATGCTACACTGCAGAAGATATGCATATTCCTCAATGTGAAGATGTATATCAAACCATAGCTCCAAATGATACATTGTTCTATACATTTAATAATGGACACTATATCAATGTAGAAATCTCTAATCCATTTACAGTATGTGCTTTTACTCGTTTAAATCCAACAGACTTGTATTCAGATAATGATTCATTGGTTAGACAAGTAGTTGTGGGACCATTGAATAAGGATGTGGCTCTGTTAGATATAACAGCACCTGAAGCTCAAGTGGTTTCAAACAATGCCATCACAGTATCTATAAGAATTAAGAATATGGGTATTGACCCTGTAACAACACTGCCTGTTGGCTACAAGGTTTCAGGAAGTAATGTGGTTAATGAAACAATTGTTTTCCCACAACCTTTGTATAATAACGAGGTATATATTTATACGTTTAATACAAGGTATATGTCTTCGTATGGAGCTGCGAACCTCAAAGTATGGGTAGGACTTGAAGGAGACTACTATCATGACAACGATACTCTTTATGAACGTGTAACGGCTGTAGCTTCTACACGAGATGTTGAGGCAAGAAATGTTATTATAGATGATTATGGCAATGATTCAATAGGCGTTCAACTTACAGTTGCAAATAATTCTTCAGTGGGAATTAGTGCTATTAAAGTTGGATACTATATAAATGGAGATATATCTACACGTGTTGAAGAAACTTATCGCCAAGGTGTAACTCTTCCTGCAGGACAATTAGGCTATCATTACTTTACAAAGAAACTTCCACGAGAAAATGCTCCTTACACAAGTGTATGTGGATATGTTCATGTAGATAATGATAACAATACTACTAATGATACCACTTGCGACTTGTATTTAGGAGTACGAGACATAAGGGCTGATTCTATATTGGTGGAATACAATTCAGATACAATGTCTTTGGTTCAGTTAAGGGGAAGGAATATTGGTACTATTGCTGGTACTATTGCAGTTGAGGCTGGATATGTTGCTAATGGTGATTGGTTGCACCCAGTTGTTCAGCAATTTATTTGGAGTTATTCAGAACCAAATCCTAATCTTATTCAATATATGTCATTTGATACTCGTGTTCCTCGTAGTAGTAATGGTACTTACAATTTGGTTGGTTGGGTTCATTATATATATGATGAAAACCGTTCAAATGATACAACTTATAAGGTTAGTGTTTTAGATTATATAGGTTTGAATGACGATCCACAGCCAAGCGAAGAGTTTACTTTGGAACAGAACAAACCTAACCCAATGAATAACTCAACAACTATAGACTTCTATTTGCCAAGTGCAGGCGATACTCGTTTCTTCCTTGTAAATAATATGGGACAACTCATAAAGAATGAGAATAAGTATTATGCGCAAGGTAAACATCAAATAAAGCTTGAAAACCTTAACCTCGCACAAGGTGCATATTATTACACAATGGAATACAATGGTCAAAAGAGAGTAAAGAAATTGATAGTAATAAGGTAGTGCTATAAGACTAAATAAATAAGGCTGCAAACACTATGCTTGCAGCCTTTATTGTGCTTTCTAAAACAAAGGTCAGAGCCTGACTGGCAATTAAGGCTGACGCATAAAACAAAGTAATAATTTTACGAAACAAAGCTTTAGCAAATTAAAACAAAGTTTCCGCACGCTAAAACAAAGAAAGAGAAAATTAAAACAGCGTTTCATTTTAGCCAAATCTTGTAGGGGCGTATTGCATACGCTCCTACGGTTTTTGGGGAAAATTGTTTTATAAGGGCGTTTTCGAAAGAGATTGAAAAATAATTGTATCTTTGCAACAAAGAAAAGGAAAAAGTTATGAGTAATTATAATTTAATGGGAATGAGAAAGATGCAGAGACAAGATATAATTATTATGGAGTGAGATATTATGATAGTGAGAAGCTAAGTTGGCTGTCTGTAGACCCAATGAGTGATAATACCAATCTTTAAATCCTTATGTTTATTGCATAGGAAAAATAGAGAAAACATGATTAAAGAAGAAAGGAAATGAAAAATTTGATTTTTTTTTGGATACTTACAATACCTATATTTTTAATGTCTCAAAATATAGAAGGTCTTTGGATATTAGATAGTTTATATGCAAATAATCAAGGAGGTTATGATTTTGAAGAAGATAATGGTTTTTCATATTTTACTGATGGATATAATGGTTTATCAAGAAGTTCTACTATAAGTGGGAAATATGAAATAAAGAAAGATACAATTTGTTTTATTGTTTCAAGTATAGATGAATTTGTTGGTGGAGAATTAGTAAGAAGGTCAAAAAAGAGTGATAAAGAATCTGAAATGGAATTATATTGGAAGACATATGATGGATCTGATTTTGGACATAGACCGATGCCATCAACGAGTAATTATTGGGAATTTATTAATACTAAATTTCATAAAATAGATATAGAACCTCCAAAAAGATTTTCAGCCAGTTTTAAATATTATAAAAATAAAGCAGGGCATGAAATAATTGAAATAGATGGAGATAAATTTTATTATACGCCAGGAGCAGAAGAATTCGGAGAACAAATAGATAACAGTAATGGAATAGAACAGAAGTAGTATAAGATATTGATTAAGATAGTGTGTGGAAACTATTGTTTAAGTATTCGACCCAGAGAAACTAAAACTTTGTTTTAAACAATTTTTTCTTAGTTATATTTTGCCTTCTATAATGATAACTATTTCTCCTTTTATGGAATCTTTTTGTTTTAATAATTCTATGATTTCAGACAGTGAGCCTCTTAGGGTCTCTTCATGTAATTTTGTTATCTCCCTTGAAACACTACAGAGTCTTTGGTCAGAAAAGTGCTCTGCCATCATTTCCAAAGTTTTGATTAAACGAAAAGGTGATTCATAGAAAATCATTGTGTGATTGCAATCTTTCAGAGATTCTAATATTGAGTTTTTGCCTTTCTTGTGTGGAAGGAAGCCTTCAAAATAAAATCGATCACAAGGCAATCCCGAATTAATTAATGCAGGTACAAAAGCAGTGGCTCCGGGTAGGGATTCTACTTCTATACCTTCTTTTAAACATTGCCTGACTAACAAAAACCCTGGGTCTGATATTCCTGGAGTGCCAGCGTCGGTTACAAGGGCTGTTGCGGTGTTTATTTTGATAAGTTCTACTATGCTTGATAACTTTTCGTGTTCATTAAAAGCGTGATAAGCTTTCAATGGAGTAGGAATATCATAGTGCCGCAAAAGATTTATGGAATTTCTTGTGTCTTCGGCTAAAACAATATCAACTTCTTTGAGTATTCTTATTGCTCTTAGGGTTATGTCTTCAAGATTTCCAATAGGTGTAGGAACTAAATAGAGTTTGCCCATGGCTGTTTTGGTTTTAGAAATGTTTAAAGCCTATGATTTCTCTGACTTGGTCTATTGTCTTTTGAGCAGAGGCAATGGCTTTTTCTTTACCAATGGCAACTACTTCTGAAAGGTATTTTTCATTGCCTTGCAATTGAAAACATCTTTCTCTTATTGGAGTAATGAAAGCAATCATATCTTGTGCCAGTTGCTTTTTCATATCCCCATATCTTATTGAGCAATCATTCCATTTATCATTAAAATAATTTATTGTTTCATCTGTAGAGACTAAGCGCATAAGAGAAAAAATATTTTCTATTTCTTCAGGTTTTGTTTGGTTTATTTGTGTTGGACCACTATCTGTTTTGGCTTTCATTATCTTCTTTTTTAGAACAGAGTCTTCATCTGTTAGATAAATGGTGCTTTGTTCTCCCAAAGATTTACTCATTTTGCCCTCTCCGTCAAGTGAAGGTACTTTTATAGACTCTTTACTAGAGCTATATCCTTCAGGCATTGTGAAGTAATCAACTCCATAGAGTGAATTGAAACGTTGAGCAAAGTTTCTTGTCATTTCTAAGTGTTGTGTTTGGTCCTTTCCAACAGGGACATGAGTTGCACGATGTATGAGAATATCTGCAGCCATCAAAGTAGGATAAGTCAATAAGCCTGCATTGACATTCTTAGGGTTTTGTCTTACTTTGTCTTTGAAAGAGGTACATCTTTCCAATTCGCCCAAAGAAGCTATCATATTTAAAAACATATATAACTCTACTGTTTGAGGTACATCACTTTGCACATAGATTGTAGCTTTTGTTGGGTCTAATCCGCAAGCTAAGTACTGTGCAAGAATGGTTTTTACATTATTGTGTAAATCACCAGGGTGAGGGTGGGTTGTTAGCAAATGATAGTCGGCAATGAAAAAGAAACAATTACATGTCTCTTGCAGTTGTAGAAAGCTTTTCATTGCACCAAAATAATTGCCCAAATGCAAATTGCCGGTTGGACGCATACCACTTAGGATTGTCATTTCTTGTTGTTTCATTGTGCAAAGATACACAATTTATAATTTAATTCTATAATCAAATCACAGATTGCAGAAATCAAATTCTAATTTACTATAATCAAATTAACAATTGTAATAATCAAATTATATAATATATGAATTATAGGGCATTTAATTTGTGTCTGATAGAATTGAAAATAAACGATAACCAATAAAAAATGTTTGTTATTAGTGTTTTTTTATTACCTTTGTGCATTATTATAACCATTAAAATTAACGTCAAACCAATAAAAATACAGATTTATTATGTGTGGTATTGTAGGATATATAGGTGATAAACAAGCCTATCCAATATTGATAAAAGGCTTACATAGACTTGAATATAGAGGCTATGACTCTGCTGGAGTAGCTATGCTTAACGACAAAAATAATTTGGATGTCTATAAAACTAAAGGCAAAGTTGCAGACCTTGAAAGCTATTGTAAAGATAAGGATTTAAATGGGACTATTGGTATTGCTCACACTCGTTGGGCTACACATGGAGAGCCAAACGATGTAAATGCTCACCCTCATTATTCACAAAGTAAAAATCTTGCTCTTATTCATAATGGGATTATAGAGAATTATCTTTCAATAAAGAAACTCTTGATAAATGAGGGCTATACTTTTGTTTCAGATACAGATACAGAAGTCTTGGTGCAAGCTATTGAGTTTGTGAAAAAGAGATATAAGCTTGATCTTTTCTCTGCGGTAAAAAAAACACTTAATTGGGTTGTTGGAGCTTATGCGATTGGCGTTATAGAAAAAGGTAATCCTAATGTTTTGGTTGCAGCTCGTAAAGGCTCACCATTGGTTGTTGGTGTTGGCAAAGGAGAATGCTTTTTGGGTTCAGACGCTTCACCGATTATTGAATATACAGACAATGTTATTTATTTGGAAGATGAACAAGTGGTAAAGCTTGAAAGAGGTAAGACTCCACTTGTCAATACAATAAAAGACAAAAACGTAAAAGCAAAGATTTCAAAGATAGAACTTACTCTTAGTGATATAGAAAAAGGTGGATATCCTCATTTTATGCTCAAAGAGATTTTTGAACAGCCAAAGAGTCTTAATAACTGTATGAATGGAAGACTGCATGAGGAACTAAAAGATATTAAATTAAGTGGTATTATTGACCATATAGATGTTTTCAAGAAAACAAAGAGAATTATTATTTCTGCTTGTGGTACTTCTTGGCATGCAGGTTTGATTGGTAAGTACTTGTTTGAGGAGTATTGCCATATACCTGTTGAAGTGGAAGTGGCTTCAGAGTTTAGATATAGAGACCCTGTGATAAATAAGGGTGATATTTTTATACCGGTTTCTCAATCTGGAGAGACAGCTGATACTCTTGCAGCTATAGATATAGCAAGAAAGAATGGGGCATTTATTTATGGAATCTGTAATGTTGTTGGTTCTTCTATTGCACGAAATACTGATAGCGGAACATATACACATGCCGGTCCAGAAATAGGTGTTGCTTCTACAAAGGCTTTCACTACTCAAGTGGCTGTGTTTATTATGATGGCACTTAGTATTGCAAAACAAATGAAAACTATACCTCAAAAGAGATATGAAGAAATAGTTACAGAATTGGGCAACATAACATATAAGATAAATGAAATACTTGCTCAAAGTGATCATATCAAAGAGATTTCATCTGTATTTACTTATGCTCGCAACTTTATGTATTTAGGTAGAGGTTACAATTATCCTGTTGCAATGGAAGGAGCTTTGAAACTCAAGGAGATATCTTATATTCATGCCGAAGGATATCCTGCAGCAGAAATGAAACATGGTCCAATTGCTTTGATTGATGAAGATATGCCTATAGTTGTTGTTGCTCCTAAATTGGGAATATATGACAAGGTTGTAAGTAATATTCAAGAAATAAAAGCTAGAAAGGGCAAGGTTGTGGCTATTGTGAGTGAGGGAGATGTTGAGGTTAAGAAAATGGCAGATTTTGTTATTGAAATACCTCAAACAGAAGAGTGTTTAACACCGCTTTTGACTGTTGTACCTTTGCAGCTGATGGCTTATTATATTGCTACTTTGAAAGGAAGAAATGTGGATCAACCACGTAATTTGGCAAAGTCAGTAACTGTGGAATAAAAACGTATTGTAACTATGACCCAAAACGATATACAACAAATTCTCCAACATGGATTGACTCCAGAGCAGGTAGAGAATCAATTAGTGAATTTTATCACAGGATTTCCTTTTACACATATTGTAGCTCCAGCTACAATAGATAATAAAGGAATAATGGCTTTTTCTTCTCAACAAGAAGATGATTACATAAAATACTATATTGACAATAGCAATAAGCATTCAATATTGAAATTTGTGCCAGCCTCTGGGGCTGCAACACGAATGTTTAAGGATTTGTTCTCTTTTTCAGGAGAGTATGTGGGATTGCAATACACTCTGAAAAACTATCCAGAGGTTCAAAAGACAATAAATAATTTGTCCTCTTTTGCTTTTTATGATGCACTCAAAGAGGCTTTCTTGTCTCACAAGGTAGAACTTGAAGATTATTTGGAGAGCAAAGATTATGCAACAATAGTTAATTACATTCTTGGAGAGATAGGGCTTGACTATGGCAAAAAGCCTAAGGCTCTTATTCTTTTTCATAAATATGATTCAGAGCAAAGGAAAGCTAGGCTTGCAATAGAAGAACATTTTGTTGAGGCTCCGCATTATGCGAAGCAAGAGGGAGGAAAGGTGGATATTCACTTTACTGTTTCTGCTCAGCATTTGGATAGTATCAAACAAGCAGTAAAACAAATAAAGCCTTATTATGAGAGTGCGTTTTCTGTTTCTTATAATATAAGCTATTCTTTGCAAAAGCCTTCCACTGACACTGTTGCTGCAGATGAGCAAGGTGATTTGTTCCATGACCAGAATGGAGATATTATTTTCCGTCCAGCAGGTCATGGAGCTTTGATTGAAAATCTAAACGATTGCAAAGGAGACATTATCTTTATAAAGAATATAGACAATGTAGCTCATGACAAGATTAAATCTGACACATATAAATATAAACAATTATTAGGTGGAGTTTTATTGCAAACTCAAGAAAGAGTATTTTGTGTTTTGAGACTTTTGGATAAACAAACTATAAGCGAGGAAGAATTACAGATTGTTTGTGATTTGTGTCAAGAGTTGGGAATATTCCTCACTCAAGCAGAAAAACAAGATATAAGTGCGTTAAGGCAGTGTCTTAATCGTCCAATTCGTGTTTGCGGAATGGTAAAAAATGAAGGTGAGAAGGGTGGTGGTCCATTTTGGGTTGAAAAAGATGGCAAAAAGAGTTTGCAAATTGTAGAAACAGCACAAATAAATCTGAAAAATATTGAGCAAGAAGAAATTTTTAACAATTCAACCCATTTCAATCCTGTTGATTTGGTTTGTGGTGTGAAAAATTATAAGGGTGAGAATTTTGATTTACCTGCTTTTGTTGACCAAAATAGTGGCTTAATTTCTCAAAAATCATATGATGGAATTGCTATACAAGCACAAGAGAAAACTGGACTTTGGAATGGGGCAATGGCTGGTTGGATTACACTTTTTGTTCAAGTACCACTTGATACTTTTACTCCAGTGAAAACAGTGAATGATTTGCTGAGGAAGGAACATCAAGAATAGAAATTTTAAATGATAAAAAATCATAAAAATAAGCCGTTTGTGTTCAAAAAGATACATTAAAGCGGTTTTTTGTTTACCTTTGCAACCTACAATGTTTAATTATAAAAAATGACTATTATGATTAGTAACAAACATAGTTTTCTTATTATATTTTTCTTTTGCTTTTTGCCATTGTTTTCTATGGCTCAATTAACTAATAGGGAAGGACTACATGAAAGAGGTATGATGAAAAATCGTACTAATGTAGAAAAAGAAAGTTCGGATTATCAAATAGGAATAATAAAGGATACTGTACGTTTCCGTAATTCTTTAATGCGTTTCATTGGTTCCACAACAAGGGATTTTGATGATGGTGTGGAAGATGAGGAAGATATCCTTAGAGCAGCAACTCCTTTAGTAAGTTCTATTCATAGAAAAAAAACAGATTTTACTAATTTGAATCATGCAATTAATTTACCATTAACTAACTACAAGGCAAAAAAATATTATGCTTTCCCTTGTGAAGGCGTAAGACTTACTTCTCACTTTGGACCAAGAAGAACTCGTTGGCATTATGGAACAGATCTTGGTATAAGAATTGGAGAGCCAGTTAAATCAATGTTTGACGGAACAGTAAGAGTTGCAAGATGGTCAAATGGTTATGGCAATCTTATAGTTGTTGAACATGATAATAAGTTAGAGACATATTATGGACACCTTTCAAAGATAGCTTCTTATGAAGGACAGCTAGTTAAAGCTGGAGAAGTAATAGGCTATTCTGGAAATACAGGTCGTTCAACAGGTCCTCACCTTCACTTAGAAATACGTTATGAAGGAGCAGCTATTGACCCTGAAGATGTAATAGATTTCAATAACTTTGCTTTGTTGAGTAACACTCTTACTCTAACAAGAGACAATTTTATTCGTCAAGCATCTTATCGCTCTGTTTCTACAAGACTTGCAAAGATTTCTTATTCTCGTTCTTCAAAGTCAAAGTATGCAAAAGCAAAAAGCGATCGCAACACAAAGCAATTAGCTAAAAACAAAATCAAGAAATTTAAGTCAAAAAAGAGAAGATAGTTTTTTCTTTTAATAATGATTAGATTAATGACTTATTATTTATTCCTTGTAATATTATTGGCAATGAATAAGGAAAGTTTTATTGCAAATTTACAATAGTGTATCATTACTCGCTGGTCTGCACCAACACTTACAGATTACAATTCCGAAACTATAACATTTGAACAAGTAGCTAATAAAATAGCTCGCTTACATTTGCTATATAAAGATAGGATTAAAGAAATGAGATAACATTGCACTTTGTGACAGAACTCTTTTTCATGGGTTGTAAGTTTCTTCTCAATTTTTTCTTATGGGGCTGTAGCAGTACTCATCTTGTATGAGTTTAAGCCAGATCCGTACAGAATCTTTTTAATAATGCTGAAGCTAAATTAATTATTTCTTGTGATGTGGTTTGGGCTACTCTTGATGAGAAAAAATGCCTTTGTTACAAGGAAAATTATGCAAGACTTTTCTTTGATTCTTTGTCTTAGTCAAAGAATTCGAAACAGCTATGATGCCATTGAAAATAAATTCCAAACACTCTACCCTAATGGGGTGAGAAAAGCAGATATTCATTACACGCTTGATACTACAGAGAAGCTTGCTATTATAAACTATACCTCTGGAACATTCTTCGGCTTCCAAAGGGGTAAGTATTCCATAAATTCCAATTTGCTTTTTGCTGTTAGCATTATACCTTATCTTGGTGAGAAAAGGAAATTGTCTCAATGTTGCCAATGGCTCACATATATTTTTGACACGTTTGCCTTCACCAAAGGTTGTTATGAATGCTTTTGCAAGTGTTAAGCCGGATTTAATTATTTCTGTTCCACTTATCATATAAAAAGTTTATCGCAATATCATAAAGCCAAAGATTGATAATCCACTAATAAATTTATTCTAACATCTGTCATTTATTGGGGAAAAGATAAGAGATAAGATTTGTAAGGGTGTGCAAGATGCTTTTGGTGGGAATTTCTTTGAAATTATTGGTGGTGGTGCGGCAATGAATCGTGAGGCAGAGAAATTCTTTCATAAGATTGGCTTGCGTTACACAATGGGCTATGGCATGACAGAATGCGCACCAATTATTTGCTATGTTATTGGTATGATTATATTCCAGGCTATTGCGGAAAACCAATTGAGGAAATGAGGTAAAAATTGATTCAAATAATGAAAACAAAATAATGGGTGAAATACTTGTTAGGGGTACAAATGTAATGCTTATATACTATAAGAATGAAAAAGCAACAAGTGATCCTTACTCCTGATGGTTGGATGCGTACAAGCGATTTGGGTATAAAAGATAAAAAAGGTAATTTATACATAAAAGGTCGTTGCAAGAATATGATTTTAGGACAAAGTGGTCAGAATATTTCCCTGAAGAGATAGAAGATGCTTTGAATAGCACTTACATTCAAGAAAGTATTGTAATGCAACAAGAAGGAAATATTGCGGCTCTTGCATACTTTGAACACGAGAAAATGGATAAGGAGCAAATAGTGCTTAATCAATATTTTATTCAAGAGGTCAATAAGGTCTTGCCTTTATACTGCCAAATATCTGATTTGTTTTCAAAGACAGAAGAATTTTAAAAGACACCTAAACGAAGCATTAAACGTTATTTTTATACTTAATATAGGCATATCCTCAAGTAAAAGTGCTTAATCTTTGTTTGCTGAAACGTTATTCTGAATATTTTTTTTTGTATTATGAATTCTTTGTGGGAAATCTTTACTTTTGCCAAAGACAAATAACTTGTTGAGAATAAATGTTATAATAGCATTTGGTAGCACAACTATTGCTTGACCAATAGCAGAGTAAAGTTTGGCTTGACTTATTGGCAAAGAGTGAATAAATGCAAGATAGTGGCGAGATAGTATGAATTCATAAATTCCACTGTTTTGCAACAGATACAGTTCAGCAACATTTATCAAATAGACAACTCCATAGACAAGGAAAAATTGAATTAGCAATTTATTGCTTTTGGTTTCAAAAACCATATATCCAGTTGTCTTGTAGTTGAAAAGTATTCCTAAAATTTGAGAGAACAACAAAGCAAGCGGATAAACTAATCCTGTCCAAATGAAGAAAAGAAAAAGGAAGTATCCAACAATAGTGTTTAATACTCCGACAAATAGAAACCTTATGAACTTATTTTCAATCTTCCAGAGAAGTTTGATTGGGGAAAATACTATCTTCTTAAACATAAATCACATTAAATTGTGCAAAAGTACTATAAATTTTGTTATCTTTGTCGTTTATTTTGAAGATAGTTTTATGAAAAAACCACTTATACTAATTACAAACGATGACAGCATAAATGCTGGAGGTATAAAATTACTTGCATCTTTGATGCGTCAAATAGGTAGGGTGCTGATTGTTGCACCCTCAATGCCACAGAGCGCAAAAAGCAACTCCATAACCATTGAAGAGCCATTGCGTTATTGGCACATTGAGCATTCCCAGGATTATGATGCTTACATAACGAATGGAACTCCTGTTGATTGTATGAAGGTAGCTTTTAATATGATACTCAAAGAAGAAAAGCCTGATTTGGTTGTGGCAGGAATAAATCATGGTTCAAATGCTTCTGTTAACACTATTTATTCTGGAACAATGGCAGCTGTTTTTGAGGGTTGTCAAGAGGGAGTGCCAAGCATAGGATTTTCTGTTGATAATCATGATTTAAGGGCTGATTTTTCTTATTGCTCACAATATATTCTTGATATTTCTAATGAGATATTGCTTAATGGTATTGAACCTGATACTTGTCTTAATGTCAATTTTCCCCAAGGTCAAATCAAAGGAGTGAGAGTTTGCCATCAAGCAAAAGCACTATGGAATGAACAATTTATAGAGCGTACAGACCCATTGAATCAGAAATATTATTGGCTTACAGGAGTGTATAAATGTTTGGATTCTTCTGAAAGGGGTGATTATATGGCTTTGGAAAAAGGTTATTGCGCAATTACTCCAATGCAGTTGGACTATACAGCTTACGGAGCAATGGAAAAATATCGTTCTCGTTTTGAAAAATAGTACAACAATATGAATTGGGACTTTAAAATATTGAAAAAAGATAGCTTTGTTTTGGGAATAGTCTTAGCCATAGGTTCATTGATTATTTCGGCTTTGATTTTATTGGTTGCAATGTACATTATTGGTAAAGATTACACTGATGACAGAAAGATTTTTATCTTTTCTTTTGTGCTACCAATACTTTTGATGCGTCAATATTTTAAAAACAAGATTTTGAATACGGCTTTTTCAATTTTGTTTGTGCTTTTGATTACAATGATATTGTTTTTTGTTTGGCTTTTGAGAGCCAGTCAGCTTTATAATATTGGATAGCAATGAAGTATTACATTATAGCAGGTGAAGCTTCGGGAGATTTACATGCTTCTTTTCTCATTCAAGAGATAAAGAATAAGGACAAAGATGCACAAATTCATGCTTTTGGAGGTGAAATGATGCGCCATGCAGGAGCAAACATAATAAAGAGTATAAAAGAATTGAGTTTTATGGGCTTTATTGAGGTTGTGGCTAATTTGAAAACAGTGCTAAAAAATATAAAGTTTTGTAAGCAAGATATACTTTCTTTTAATCCTAATTGTGTTATTCTGGTCGATTTTGCCGGCTTCAATATGCGTATTGCTGCTTTTTGCAAACGACACAACATAAAGGCGTTTTATTATATTTCGCCAAAAGTTTGGGCTTGGAATACTGGTAGAGTGAAGAAAATGAAGAATGTTTTGAGCCGTATGTTTGTTATCTTCCCTTTTGAAAAACATTTTTTTGCAAAATACAATTTTGATGTTGAATATTATGGTAATCCTTTGCTTGACGAGATTTCTTCTTACAATGCAAAAAATGACATAGAAACTTTCTTGAAAGCAAACAATTTGGGTTCCAAACCTATTGTAGCAATCTTGCCAGGCAGTAGAAAACAAGAAATAAGCCGAATGTTATCAGTGCAAGCAAGATTGGCAGATAAATATGCTGATTTTGATTTTGTGTTGGCCGCAATGAGTAGTTTCCCTAAGGAATATTATAGTAGTATAATAGGGGATAGTCATGTGAAAATAGTATGGGACTCAACATATTCATTGCTTAATTGTGCTTATTGTGCCTTGGTTTGTTCTGGTACAGCAACTTTGGAAACAGCTCTTTTTAATGTCCCAGAAGTTGTGTGCTACAAAGGTAATCCTATTTCTTTTGCAATAGGTAAGATTGTGGTGAGGGTGAAGTATATTTCGCTTGTCAATCTTATTTTGGGCAAAGCTGCCGTTGTGGAGTTGTTGCAAAATGATTGGAACGAGCAGGCTCTGGAAAAAGAGTTTAAACACATAGCTTATGACGATAACTATCGTAGTCAGATGCAAATGAATTATTCAAATCTTAAAACAATACTTGGCTCTGCAGGCTGTTCAGAAAAAGTGGCTCAAAGAATGATTGATTTAGCACGAGAGAATAACTAAAAAAATAAAATATAAAGAAAGAGAAAATGAAATATGGCTGTTGTAAGATACTAATATGTTTATGTTTTACTCTAATGACAATAAGTCTTAGGGCAGAAAAAATCAATGTTAGAATATTTGCCGATACCGTAATAAAACAAGCATCTTTCACGGCCTCGTTTGGTTTATATTCTATTCAATTGCCAAATGATACAACGCTAATAGAACTAAATAAAACCTCAAAAGTTACTTTAAAAAATCAGGCAAACAAAGTTTCCATTTTGATAAATGATTCTTTGGTGGGGGCATTTTCTTCTGTTACTTTCCTGTCCTCAGGACTTAAATCATTCTTTTTGTTAACTCCTTTTGGTCAGCCCAATTTAGTGAGAAGATATGATGACAATCTCACAGTGAGTGCCACTTCGACAGGATTGAAGTTAATAAATAATGTGGAAATGGAAAACTATGTTGCCGCTGTTGTGCAAGCCGAGTCAGGTGGAGCAACAGATAATGTGGAGTTTTTCAAAGTTCAAGCATTGTGTGTAAGAAATTATTTGTACTCTAATTTCCATAAACATCAGAAAGACGGCTATCAAATGTGTGATGGAGTGAATTGTCAAGCCTATAAAGGTAGAGCTAACAAACCAGAGGTGATTGAAGGAACTTATAATTCTCAAGGAGAGGTAATAGTTGATTCCTTAGGAACAATAATAGAAACCCTTTTTCACGCAAATAGTGGTGGGCAAACAGTTTCTGCCATAGATGTCTGGGGCAAAGGACGTTCTTATTTGCAAGGTAAGGTAGATACTTTTTCTGTTGCAGGAAAAGGATATAAGTGGGAGAAATATATTCAAATGAAAGAATGGAAACGTTACTTCAAAAACAAAGGTATTGATTTGAGAAATGACTCAATAGAGAATATCTTAGTTACTTTCTCACAAGACAGTTGTAGGCAAACACAAATGTTGGGAGTCTCTTTAATTGACATTAGAAAAGACTTTTCTTTGCGTTCTACACGTTTTACTTGTCAGGCTTGGGGTAGTGAGGTAAAACTGAATGGTTATGGCTATGGACATGGAGTAGGTATGAGTCAAGAGGGTGCAATTAGAATGTGTGATGATGGTTATGACTATCGTCAAGTGATAGAGTTCTATTATACAGGAGCAAAAGTGAAACAAATAACAGATAACGCAATAATAAATTAGAAAGAATATGAAACAGACAGCGCTATTATTAGGCTTGATTACAATGCTTTTCAGTTGTCAAGCTTTCTCTCAGAAAGAGGGACAATCAAAAGTGAATTGGATAGCTATAACTCAGCTTGATGCTAAGCTGAAACAGAAACCAGATAACCAAAAACGTATCTTTATTGATACTTATACAGATTGGTGTGGTTGGTGCAAAAAAATGGATAGAGATACTTTTGAAGATACTTTGATTGCAAAGATAATGAATCATTATTTTATTTGCGTTAAGTTCAATGCTGAATCAAAAGAAGATATTGTTTTTGGCGGAAAGACTTACAAAAACCCTAATCCGGAGAGCAGAAATTCAACCAATCCTTTGGTCAGAGAGTTAAACGTGAAGGGTTATCCTAATTTTGCTGTTTTAAATCATGATTTAAGCATGGCTACTTCAATTCCAGGGTATCACAATACGCAGGAGTTTGAATTGATTGCTGTATTTATGGGTGGTAAGTATGATGCAAAGTATTCTTGGGAACAATTCCAAAAAATATATCAAAAAGAAATTCGTCCTCAAGTACTAAAAGAATTAGAATAACACACTCTATGACAAAGGAAGAGATAATTCACGCATTGCTAAAAGACAATATTGCTCTTGCAACAGGTTGCACAGAGCCGGTTGCTGTTGCTTTGTGTGTGGCAAAAGCTAAGGAGGCCTTGCAAGAAGAGCCACAAAGCGTGTGTTTGAACATAAGCAAGAATATAATCAAAAACGCAATGGGTGTAGGCATTCCTGGAACGGGAATGATAGGACTTCCTATTGCTGTAAGTTTGGGTATAGTTTGTGGAGAGAGTTGCAAAGAGCTTGATGTGCTAAACACAGCCAAAGAACATTTACAAGAGGCAAAGGCGTGGCTTGCAATGCACAGAATAGATATAAAACAAGCTACAAATATAACAGAGAAACTGTATATTGATTGTCTTATCAAGGGCAAAGAACACTCAGCGCGTGCTGTTATTGCAAGAACACACACAAATTTTGTTTTGGTAGAAAGAGACGACAAAGTGCTTGTGCAAAAGCAATTGGAGATTAGTTCGGACAACAATATACAAACAGACCTTTATAAACAGATAACAGCCAAAGATGTTTTTGAGTATGCTACAACTTGCCCAATGGAAGAGTTGCAAATGTTTGCTAAGATAATAGAAGTTAATAAAGCTGTCTCAGAAGAAGGTCAATTAAAAGACTATGGCTTGAGAGTGGGACGAACATTGCTTGCAAACACTGATGTTTCCATGCGCCAAAGGGTGATAGGTAAGGCTTGTGCTGCCTCAGACGCCAGAATGGACGGGGTTACAAAAGCAGTTTATTCTAATTCTGGCAGTGGCAACCAAGGCATCACTTGCACCGTGCCGGTGTATTTCTATGGCAAGGAGAAAGGTTGCGGTCAGGAGCAGATATTGCGCGCAACATGTTTAGCTTCTCTAATGTCCATTTATATTAAACAACACATTGGAGCACTGAGTGCTTTGTGTGGAGTGGTCAATGCCTCAATAGGTGTGGGTTGTGGAATGGTTTATTTGAATGGAGGCTCATTTTGTCAAGTATCTTATTGCATAAAGAATATGATAAACACCATAACGGGATTGCTTTGTGACGGAGCAAAGCCTTCTTGTGCATTAAAGATTTCCGCAGGTTTAAATTCTGCCTTTGACTCTTGTATTTTGGCAATGAATGATATTGTTGTGCATGAGACTGATGGGCTTTGCGAACAAGATGTTGAGCGTTGCATCAATAACCTTGGCAAGATAGGTTTCTCAGGTATGGACAAAGTAGATGATATGGTTTTGGACATAATGACGCACAAAGAATGCTAACTTAGATATTAAGAAAGGAAGCCATTATTAAAAATAAGGGCTTTTTTTTCTGAGTTTTTTCTGCATGTATTGAGTCTTTTGCATAAAAAATAATGTGTTTTTGTTCCTACATTCTCAAAATAATAATTTTGCTTAACAATCAATCAATGGGATTCCTTATTATCCAAGAAATATCTTTAAAATATGATATACTAGCATCTTTTTTATTGTATATTTGCACAATAATAAATCTAAATACAATCTAATATGAAGAAAATGCTTTTAACATTTTGGGTTATGATTGGAGCTTGTGCATTTAGTATACAAGCGCAACAACAATATGACACAGTAACAATTATTGGATTTGCAGCTCAACTTTGTGGAATGTATGGAAATTGTGAAGATTCTTCTTACTGTTTTTATGGCAGTGCAGAAAATGATAGTCTTTGGACACATTCTGTAAGACGATTCAATATTCAAGATACTAACCTCACAGTAGTATATGATTATAAAGATATATCCTCGTATTGGATATACAGACAGTGTGATTAATATATCTACAGAGTATAATAATTATAGTCCTTATGGTTATAGGTATGATTCAACTCTAACAGCTTTTTATTTTCGTAATGCAACGCCTATTCGGTTAAAGGATTTTTGCCTTTCTGTAACAATTGACGGAGCACCAAATATAGCAATTCAAGACAGACCATTTAATCACACTTTTAGTTGGTATGACCCAAATTGTAGTGGTGAGACAACAGAAAACTATACAGGTTACTCTCCTTATTTTCGTTGGGGAAAACAGTATGGAACAAACACATGGGTCAAGTTTTCTGACGATAGTATCTATGCACCTTATTCAAGAATGCATATAATGTTTATGCCTATTATTCTAAAAGCACATAATGCGTGGCTGCAGGAATGACATGTAGTGTATTTCCAAACCCAGCGCAAGACAAACTAACGGTTAATAGTGAATACAAGGTAAAAGAAATAGTTGTTACAGATATCTCAGGCAAAGAAGTCTTGAAAAAAGAACTAAATAGTTACTCCTTTATTGTAGATATTCACAAACTGAAAGCGGGCTCTTACGTAATGCAGCTTGACACACAAGGAGGTATAACAAGAAAGAAGTTTGTAATAGATAGATAGTCTTTATAGAAAAAAGCTATAGTATTAATAAAAACTAAAAACCCTGTTTATTGAGTAATAAACAGGGTTTTATATTTATTTTGTGTTTATGTGTAATTGTTATTTCTTGATAGGTACTTGTATCTCTGTTAGCCACTCATTAGGATTTTCCTTATTCCAAATGCCATCAATGTAACAAAAACGTGGGTGGTCTATTATCTGGCAAGCGTTCTTTTCTAAGTAAGAATATATCTTAGTCCAAGAAAGATGAAACTTCTCATAAGTACCATAATGATTAAAACACAGGGCTGTTTTTACTTCTTCAAACTCTTTGAATTGTATTAAATCTGAGTCTATTTTCTTTTCTGTCACAGCTTCGCAATACTCTACATCTACATCTTTTTCTCTATACTCTTTGTTGTGGTCAATTGTGAAACAATAACCTGGCTCAGAGCATTGACAGCCTAAGCGTTCCATTTCAGGACCAATAACATTAGGACAAAGATTAAACAAGTCTGCATAAGAGTCAAGCACCTGTCTGTGTGAAGCCACAATTATATGTGGCAGTGTTTTGATTACAAAATCTTCCATTACTGTTTTGTTTGTTAATTGTTGTTGTAAATTTTTTAACTCAGCTTCTCTGCATGCAAGAAGCTTTATATTGTCGCGACACAATTCCAATTTTTCTTCCACCATTTCCAAGGTAGGTGTGGCACAATTGTTATTAAGCATTTCTTTTATCTCTTCTAAACGAAAACCTAACTTCTTTAAGAAAAAAATATCATTCATTGTCTTCATTTGAGACACATCATAATAGCGGTATCCTGTCCAATCATCTATCTCAAAAGGAATCAACAAACCTATCTCTTCATAATACCTAAGAGTTTTCACAGAGACCTGATTGCGTTTCGAAAACTCACCAATCTTGAGTTTTATTTTTTGTTCCATTTTCTTTGTGTTTTGTTTCTGGTTGCAAAAGTATTATAAAAAACTCTACGCCCTTAGTGGAGAGTTGACAAAATAATGCAGAAAGATTTTACATTAGCAAATAGAAAACCCTGCCTATTAGTTAACAAGCAGGGTTTTATTGTGTATTGTCTTGAAGTGGTTACTTTATGTAACCTAATTCTTTCAATGCTTGTGTCATTAGAGAGAATGTGTATTCAATATCGTTATCCAAACCTACTGAGTAACGAACTAAACCTTCACTCATGCCCATTTTCTTCTGTATATCCTCAGGTACTTCTGAAGAAGTGCTTTTGCCAGAGCAAGAGAACAATGTGCGGAAGTAGCCAAGGCTGACAGCCAAGTAACCTATACCCATCTCTTGCATCTTTTCCATGAACTTGTTAGCCTTTTCAGCTGTTCCCAAGTCAATAGCAATCATACCACCATAACCAAATTCTTTGTTCATTTGCTCAGTCATTAACTTGTGGTCAATATGCTCAGCAAGACCTGGGTAGTTTGCTTTGATGCCTATTTTATTGAAAGCCTCTGCCAAGTACATTGCGTTGTGGCTGTGTTGCTTCATACGAATATGAAGAGTGTAAAGGTTTTTCAATATAGAAGTAGAACGATAAGAATCTAATACTGGACCCAAGAGCATTGCTGTTCCGTTTGTTACGTCAATCAAAGAGTTGATGTAGTCAGCATCTCCGCAAATTGCACCGGCAACGCAGTCGTTCTTTCCATTGATAAACTTAGTCATTGAGTAAACAACAACATGAGCTCCCAAGCGATAAGGAGAGAAAACCATTGGTGAGAATGTGTTATCAATCATCAGTTTTGCTCCAAACTTATCTGCAATCTTTCTTAACTCGCCTACGTTAGCAATTCTCAAAAGAGGGTTAGACATTGTCTCTGTGTAGATAAGCTTTGTGTTTTTACGGCAAGCAGCTTCTACCTCTTTAAGGTTTGTTGTGTCAACAAAAGTAACCTCAATACCAAATTTCTTTAAGTAGTTAGCAAAGAAAGCAAATGTTCCTCCATAAACAGTCATTGAAGCAACGATGTGGTCGCCCTGATTGACTAATTGTAGAACGGCACAAGTGATTGCTGCCATACCAGAGCCTGTTGCCCAAGCAGCTTGTGTTCCTTCCATTGCAGCCAAGGCTTTACATAAAGACATGTTGCTAGGATTCCAGTGGCGAGAGTAAAGATAGTAGCCTTCAGTTTCTCCATGGAATGTTTCAGTCATTATATCTCCTTTTGGAAAACAGAATGTTGCTGAATCATTTATTGATGGATTTACTCCTCTTTCTGAAGAGGTTTCAGCAACAGCATTAATGGCCATTGCTGGGTCAAATTTTTTATTTGTCATATTGTTATATTATTTAACAGTTCTTGCTATTCTTTAGCAGTTCATTGCACCGCAAACGTGTATTACTTGTCCTGAGACATAAGAAGAAAGGTCTGAGGCTAAGAAAACGCAAACCTTTGCAATCTCATCTGGTGTTCCGCCACGGCGAAGTGGGATTTGCTTTTCCCAACTCTTGCGTACATCTTCTGGTAATTTGTTTGTCATGTCTGTAATGATAAATCCTGGAGCCACAGCATTTGAACGTATGTTTCTTGAACCCAATTCCTTTGCAACGCTCTTTGTGAAACCAATTATTCCGGCTTTAGAAGCAGAGTAGTTTGCTTGACCTGCATTTCCGCTAACGCCTACAACAGAAGACATATTGATGATTGAGCCACATTTTTGTGCAATCATAGTTTTTTGAACTGCCTTTGTGAGATTGAAAACGCTCTTTAGGTTGACACTCATTATCAAATCCCAGTCAGCCTCGCTCATTCTGAGCAGCAGATTGTCTCTTGTGATACCTGCATTATTTACTAAAATATCTACTCTTCTGAATTCTGCATTTACAGTGTCAATAAATTGCTGAGCTTCATTAAAATCGGCAGCATTAGAAGCATATCCTTTAGCCTTGACTCCAAGAGCTAATATTTCTTTTTCAGTGTTTTCCATGTTCTCGTCTCTTCTTACGTCGGAGAAAGCCACATTGCAACCCTCCTTAGCAAAGCGAAGAGCAATTGCTTTACCAATTCCGCGTGCTGCACCTGTGATTACAGCCACTTTACCTTCAAGTAATTTCATATTATTTCTTTCTTTTTAATGTGTTTAAAGTGCAAAGATATGAAATAATTTCAAAAGATGGCTCAAAAAGAATTATTACATTCTCCACAAGTCTATCTTGCGCAGTATATATCTTGGTAAATTACATTCAGTAAGCGAGCAAACAGCTCTTTGTTTTCCCCATGAGAATTGAAAATTATATCTGAGGCGTTAATCATTGCTTTTGCACCAGTGTAAGGAGCCTCTATTGGGCATGAGGGCAAGAGAGTTCGCACTCTGGCAGTGTTTTTGAGCATAAAACGTTCATCATATATGCCGCCAACCACTTTTGCATTCAAATAAATAATGTATTCACCCATCATTTTGCGCCAAGAAAGACCTTCAATCCCACTTAGTTGCCACAGAACGAAGTCAAGAGTTTCTTGTTTTGAAGCCATAATCTTTTGTTTTAGTGTTTTGCTTTTATTTCAAAAGGCAAAGGTAGTGTTTTTTGCTGTTTTAGCAAAGCAAAACAGTGTTTCAAAAAAGCCAAACAAATCTTTGAGCAATTATTTCTTTGTTTGAGTAAAACAAGATGGCATGTTGAGCGATTGTTTCTTTGTTTTAGTTTTTTAAATGACTGTTTTATTCAGCCAACATGCCATGTTGTACTTGCTAAATCAGTCATTCATTTTTCCCAAACAAAGAAGTGATTTTCGCAAACAAAGCTTGGCGTTACTCAAACAAACAATGCGAAAAAAAGAAATGTATGTAATGGCATTGTGAACAAGAGTTTTAGGTGTGTTATTAACGTTTGCGGTTAATAAATTGCGCAAAAAATTCACTTTTCCCAACACTTAAACCAAGAGAAAATATATACCTTTGCCACTTACATACAAATGCAACAGTTAAACAAGATTACAAACCAAAACAATTAACACTATGGCAGTTATACGCATTGTAAAGAGAAACCAAATAGAGGAAGACTTTTCTATTGACAAGATTAGAAATGCTATTCGCAAGGCTTTTCTTTCCATTGGTGCCTTTGCAACTGAGGGTGATTTGAATGATATTCTTTCAAGAGTGAATATTAAGGACAAAATGAATGTTGAGGATATTCAAAACCAAGTGGAGTTGGCGCTAATGGCAGAAAAATATTATGCTGTTGCTAAAAGCTACATTCTTTATCGTCAAAAACATTTGGAAGATAGGGAGGTTAGAGACAAATTACAGTTTTTGATGTCTTATTGTGAGGCAGAGAATGCAGCAACTGGTAGTAAATTTGATGCTAACGCCAATGTGGAGGCCAAAAATATAGCAACTCTTATTGGAGAGTTGCCTAAGCAGAGTTTTATTCGTCTTAATCGCCGTCTTTTAACTGATAGACTAAAAGAAATGTTTGGCAAGGAATTCAGCGACCGCTACATCTATCTGTTAGAAAACCATTTTATTTATAAGAATGATGAGACTTCTTTGGCTAACTATTGTGCTTCAATTACAATGTACCCATGGTTGCTGAGTGGAACAATGAGTATCGGTGGCAATTCAAAAGCTCCAACCAACCTTAAGTCATTTTGTGGTGGGTTTATCAATATGGTATTCATGGTTTCAAGCATGCTCTCTGGGGCTTGTGCAACTCCTGAATTTCTTATGTATATGAACTACTTTATTGAAAAGGAATACGGCACCAATTATTACACACAGGCTGATAAAGTAGTGGATTTGTCAGCCAAACAAAGAACATTGGACAAGGTTATCTGTGATTATTTTGAACAAATAGTATATAGTATCAACCAACCAACAGGAGCAAGGAATTTTCAAGCTGTTTTCTGGAATATAGCTTACTATGACAAGCCTTATTTTGAGTCTTTATTTGGTCAGTTTAAGTTTCCGGACGGCAGTGCGCCTCATTGGGACTCATTGTCTTGGCTTCAGAAACGCTTTATGCGCTGGTTCAATAAGGAAAGAACAAAAACTGTGCTCACTTTCCCGGTAGAGACCATGGCTTTGCTTGCAAAAGATGGTCAAATGATTGACCCTGAGTACGGAGATTTTACAGCACAAATGTATAGCGAGGGACATTCATTCTTTACTTACATGAGTGATAATGCCGATTCTTTGAGTTCATGTTGTAGATTGAGAAATGAGATACAAGATAATGGCTTTAGTTACACTCTTGGCGCAGGTGGAGTTTCCACAGGTAGTAAGAGCGTGCTAACAATCAATGTTAATCGTTGCGTTCAATATGCAAGAAGAGAGAATATTCCATATATGGAGTTCTTTGAGGGGATAGTGGATACTGTTCATAAGGTTCAAATGGGCTACAATGCTAATTTGAATATGCTTAATGAGAAAGGTATGTTACCACTCTTTACTGCCGGATACATAAGTATGAATCGTCAGTATCTGACCATAGGAGTCAATGGACTTGTTGAGGCAGCAGAATTTTTGGATATTGAAATCAATGACAACAAAGACTATGAACGCTTTGTACAAAACATACTTGGAATTGTTGAACAATACAATCATAAGTACAAAACCAAAGATTTAATGTTTAATTGCGAAATGATACCTGCCGAAAACGTGGGAGTAAAGCATGCAAAGTGGGATAGGGAAGACGGTTATCAAGTGCCAAGAGACTGTTACAATAGTTACTTTTACAAAGTGGAAGACCAAAGCCTCAATGTGATTGATAAGTTCCGTTTACATGGAGCAAAATACATTTCACACCTGACAGGCGGTAGCGCATTGCACCTTAACCTTGAAGAACATTTGACAAAGGAGCAATATCATCAGCTTTTGCGTGTGGCATCTTTGGAAGGTTGTAATTATTTTACCTTTAACATACCTAACACTATTTGTAATGATTGTGGACATATTGACAAGCGTTATTTGAAAGAGTGTCCTGAGTGTCATTCTCACAATATTGATTATCTGACACGTGTCATTGGCTATATGAAAAGAGTTAGCAATTTCTCGTTAGCTCGTCAAAAAGAAGCTCAAAAGAGATATTACATAAATGTAAACAAGCCTCAAACTCAGTTTGTGGAGCAAGAAGATACTAAAACACTATGATGAGATATTGGAATTATGATATAGTTTTTGCTGAAGTACCTGGCGAGGTTTCCTTGGCTATAAATATAACTGGCTGTCCTAATCGCTGCCAAGGCTGTCATAGTCCTTGGCTGTGGAAAGATGTTGGTGAGGAATTAAGTGAGCAAAACCTGATAATGATAGTTGATAGGTATGCTCGCGATATTACTTGTGTATGTTTTATGGGAGGAGATGCAGAGCCAGAGCGAATACAAGAGTTGTCAAAATTTGTTCGTAAGAACTACAAAAACAAAAAGGTGGCATGGTATTCTGGAAATGAGACTATAAGTGAGCAGATTGATATTAGGAATTTTGACTATATAAAGACTGGAGCTTACATTGCCAAAAATGGAGCTTTGAAAAGTCCGAGTACAAACCAACGCTTTTGGCGTATAAACGCCCAAGGCGAGAAGGAAGATTTGACTTGTATTTTCTGGAAAAAGTAATTGCTTTATTCTATTTCTTTTGCTTGGCATGGAATCCAAAACCAAAATGTTGAACCTTTGCCAAGAGTTGAGTGAACTCCTATTTTGCCATTCATTTTTTCAATGATTGCCTTGCTAAGTGAAAGACCTAAGCCCAAACCTTGAGAGAATTTATCCACTTTCTCAAAACGATTGAATATCCTTTCTTGGTCTTGCTGAGCAATACCAATACCTGTGTCTTGCACTTCAAACAATACTCCTTCATCTTTAATTGAATAGTAAATAGTTATGCTTCCTTTGAGGGTAAATTTATTTGCATTCAAGACCAAAGTCTCTATTAACTCTTTCAATAAGTCTTTATCAGCAAATATTTCCACTTGTTTGTTACAAAGCAGTGTGAAATTGATGTTCTCTTTCACCATTAAATGTAGCGATGTGTACAAATCTTTCAGGAAGGAGCAAACCATAAAGCGAGAATTATTGACTTGAACAAAACCAGCCTCTAAGAGAGAAATATTTATTGTGTTATCCACAATGTAAAGCAAATGATTTGTGTTCATCTTTATTATGTTAGTGAATGTTTGTGCCTCTTTGTCTGAGAGTTTGTTTGTCATTAGACTAGAAAAACCTAAAATGGCATTCAAAGGTGTGCGTATCTCGTGGCTCAAGTGTTCAATGAAAAGAGTCTTTAGTTTGTTTGAAGCCTCTGCTTGCTCTTTTAGAGCTTGCATTCTTTGCATTTCTTTCTTCTCTTTGTCAATGTCTCTTACCAAACACAAATAACTTATAGCCTCTCCTTGTTCATTGCGATTGTAAAGCATAACATCAATGGAAAACCACCTGTATCCTAAAGGATAATTGTACCTATATTCTATGTGATAATTATTTATTTTGTTTTCATCTAATATAGACAAGAGATGTTTACCAAAATGCAGGTCATCAGGGTGAAAGTTTGAAAACCAATCATCAAGAGATATAATGTGTTTTGCGTTTTCTCCACTGTCGTCAAGGCGAATAAAAATTTTGTTTTCAATGTCGTACTCAATGAAAATAATATTATTCAAGTCTGTTATGTAGGTAACTTTCTTTCTATACAAAGAAATATTGTTCTGCAACTTATGCCAGCTGTTGTTATCTTGGCAAATGATTGCATAAGAATTTGCTTTGCCATATTTATCTATGTCAAAAGGATAGATATTGACAAATAGCCATGTGTAATCTTTTTCATTGATTAGTTTAGCTCTAGCCTCGCAAGTGTAGCGTATAGCTTTGCGCTTATTCATAAAGTCAAGGGAATCATTTGCTATTTGCAAATCATCGGGGTGAATAAATTGTAAGAAATTGAAAATAGAGAGTTCTTTGTTTCTTTGGCTATCATTGATATTTAAAAGCGTAAGGCGTGCAGAGGCAACATCATACAGACAAAATAGTATCCCATTTTTAAGAGATATCTCACTTATTTTGCCCAAAAAATCTATAATTCTATCCATCGTTTAAAAGGTATTAAATAATTAAACCTTGAAATAATGAATGAATAATATGATAAACGCCTATCATAAATTCATTGCAAAGGTACATTATTTTTCTTCTATTGACCAAAAAAAACTATAAAAATCGCTCTTTATTTTTTGTCACATTGCCTTTTGCCCTTATGTTAGCGCTATAAAGTCTTTGCTTTTGTAAATCAATTATTAGCAAAGCCAAACAGTGTTTTAGAAAATTCTTTCTTTGCTCTGTAAGATTAGAACTTTGCTTTAGCAAAAACAAGATGGCATGTTGAGCGCCTGAATGACTGTTTTAATTTTCGCAATGACTGTTTTATTCAGACAACATGGCATGTTGTGCTTGCTAAATCAGTCATTCATTTTCATGAAACAAAGCAATGATTTTCGCAAACAAAGCTTGGCGCCATTCTTTTACTCTAAGGCAATATCAAGTATCATCATTAGAACAAAACCTAAAAGAATGCCCCAAGTGCCCCAGTGAGTATTTTCATTAAGATTTGCTGATGGAATTAAATCTTCAGCAACTACAAATAGCATTGCTCCTGCGGAGAAAGCCAAAAGCCAATGTTGGATACCAATTATTTGTGAGGCCATAAAATAACCAAGTATAGCACATACAGGTTCAACAGCTCCACTTGCCATTCCAAACAGAAAAGATTTGTTTTTGTTTTTTATTAGTGTGTTCATTGGCAAAGAAACTGCAGCTCCTTCAGGGAAATTCTGTATTGCTATGCCTATTGCCAATCCTAAGGCTGATATGAAAGCTGCATCAGTGCCAATGACTGCCGCTCCACCAAAAGCAAAACCCACAGCCAAGCCTTCGGGAATGTTGTGTATAGTTATTGCAAGAAAAAGTTTGGTTGTCTTGTGCATATTGATATTAGGACCTTCTTCTTCATTTGTTTGAATATGAAAATGTGGCACAACTTTATCCAAAAATACTAAAAACAATCCACCAATGATTATTCCAATGGCAGAGGGCAACCATGCCAAAGAGCCATAAGAAGCTTTGGATTGTTCAATGGAAGGTATTATCAGAGACCAAACAGAAGCAGCAATCATAATTCCTGCAGCAAATCCAAGAAAAATTGCATTAGCTCTGTGAGATATATCTTTCTTGAACATATAGACTACTGAGGCGCCAAGAGTTGTCATTGCAAAGATAATTGTAAAACCAATTATTGTTATAAGTGTTGTATTCATGATGTGTAATAATAATTTGTTTGGCAGATAACAATAAGTTAGCATTATTTATTACCTAAACATATTCTTTATTTTAATAAGAGTATTATTTGTTTTGCTGACCATTAAAGGTAAAACCAAGTTCTTCTATCGTCTTTTTTAGTTCTTGCTTGTCGGCTACGCCTTCAACAATTACATTCCCATTATTAAAATTGGCTTTTACTGATTTTACTCCGTCAAGTTTTGAGATGCCTTTTTCAATACTTTCTTTGCAATGAGAGCAATGCATGCCTTCAACTTTGTAAAGAATGCAACCTTCTTTTACTTCTTCTTTTTTCTTTCCAAATAGTTTCATAATAAATGCGTTTAAGATAAATATGGTCAATAATATGCTTGAAATTATACTTATTAACGAAGGAGAGCTTGCACAACAATCACCACACATGGCAGCCTTTGCAAATATGCCAAATGTCTTTGCTTGCAAGAAATAGTCTGTAACAAATCCAAAACCTATAGCTCCTGCAATTATGGATAAAAGATAAAGCAAAAGCGTCTTTGTGCCTAAGGATTTTTTGATCACAAGCAATGAAGCAATGTTGGTTGCAGGTCCTGCCATTAACAAAACAAAAGCAGCACCGGGCGAAACCCCTTTGAGCATTAGTGCTGCCGCAATAGGTATTGAACCAGTGGAACAAATGTACATTGGAATGGCTACAATCAGGATTATTATCATTTCAAGCAGTGGATAAGCCGTGAATTGGAGGAAGAAAGAGTCAGGTATGGCAACAGTTATCAGTGCTGCAATTAACAATCCCAGCAATAGTCTGGCCCCAATGTCTTGAATCATATCCACAAAAGAGTATTTGAGTACCGCAAGAAGCTTATTGTGATGTATTTCTTTTGTTTGACAAGCAGTGCTTTGCGCTAATGTGTCTTTAGTAGTAAATTTGTTGACAAGACAACCACCAAGTATGCCAGTAACAAAAGCAGCCACAGGTCGCAAAATGGCAAATGCTAAGCCTAACAAAGAATAGGTTGCAAGAATTGAATCTATTCCGGTTTGTGGTGTGGCAATAAGGAAAGAAGTTACAGCCCCTTTGGAGGCTTTTTCTTTCCTTAGAGACATTGCTGTAGGGATAACTCCACAAGAACAAAGTGGTAGAGGGACACCTAATAAAGCAGCATTGATTACAGAGTGGAAATTGTTGCCAGCAAGATATTTTGTATAAATTCTCCCTGGTACAAATACGTGCAGAATGCCTGCTATTAGGAAGCCTAATAGCAAATAAGGCGACATTTGGCAAGTTAATTCAAATAGAGATTTGATAAAGTACATAGCAAATAGTTTTGTGCTAAAACGTTTTTTTGTATCTGTTTGTTATTGTTAGTCCTTAAAAGAAAAGGACTATTAAAAAATAGCCCTTTGATCTAATAAACCAATTATAAAAGAAGAGTGCAGACTTTGGCTAATAAACATGCAACTCTACAATTCAAAATTTAAACGTAATATTCCAACAGTGTTTGTTTTTGCATTAGTTGTTATGCAGTGCAGAGCTGTTTGTAATGAAAGGGTTTGAGTGATTGGTAAGAAAAATGTTAGCTCTACATCGGTTTCATTACCATCATAAGTGTAAAGAGCATGATTTACACTCACTGCTGTGCAGAAATTCGGTTTTATAATGTCTTTTGCTATTACTCCTACGCTATAATAAGCATAGGTGTTGGAGATGCGTTTGATACTAAAACCTGCTTGTAAGAGCAAGCCCAAAGAGTAATTGCCATTATACAACGGTTGCTGAACCAGAGTGAAAACAGAGTAGTTAGCTTGTTTGGTTGCTATGACTGTTTCTTGGGTAGTGTTTGCGCACACAAAGCCAAGATGATACTCTCCTAAGAGAGAGCGGTCTTGTTCATTGACTTTGTAACTGATTTGGCTGATATTGATTAAGCCGTCACTCTTTGGATGAAAGCAAAAGACTTTGTCCCAATCCACAGATGCCTTTCCGTTGTACAGAGAGTTCTTTAATGTCAAGTTATCTGTTAGATTCCATTCCAAATGCAAACCAAAGGCACTGGCAGGATAGTTTCCTACAGACCAGTTGTCTGCAATGGTAGGATACATTCCATAAGAAGAACCAGTGAATAAAGATGTGTAGTCAGAAGTGAAGTAATCGCAGTTCATATTCCTCAGACCCAAGAAAGCAGAAAAGCTGTTGCCAAAGGTTTTGTTTATTCCGAATTGAAAAAGAGCCAGTGGCAAACTCTGATCTAAAAGAATATTGGAAAAGCCTTGCTTATTTTGTGCAATGGAAAAGTCTTTCCCTTGAGTTAAACACAGATTTTGCGCTGCTAAAAGATTGCTTTGTAAGCTAAAACCATCAAAAACGGGACTCTCAATGCTGACATTTAACAGGCAGGCAATGTTTCCTTTGTGGTTTCTGAAGTTGTATTCTCCTTCTGTTGAGATAATGGTGCTTACTTGTGTTTTATTCTCTTTTACTTGTGATGTTGCATCAAATCCAACTAAGAAGCTCAGCCATGCAAACGAAGTTTTGATTATTGTATTTTTTGACATTATTTTCCGTGTGTGTTGTTGGTGTATGTTGTTATTTCTTGTTTGAATTTTTTTGCAAGGCATTCGCCTTTGCAATTTGCGCATGGAGTGCAGCAATGTTTGTTTTTACCGGTTAATATTCTATAAGAATATCTTAGAACAAAGAAAAGAGCCACTATACCTATTATTATTACTATTATTGTTTGAATATCCATGATAGTATCTTAGTTAAATGATTAGACTTCCTATTTGGAATACTGCGAAAGAAACAATCCAAGCCAGGGTTATGGTGTAAACCACCACAAAACCAGCCCATTTCCATTTGCCACTCTCACCTTTGATTGCCACAATACCAGGTATGCAAGGCATATACAAGAGAACAAATAACAACATACACAGAGCTGAGATCGGAGTCATGTTTCGTGAGATTATTGTTGAAAGGCCAGATACGGAATTGCTATCATCAAGGTCTGCATCTTTCATTTGCTGGGCTTGCTGAGCATCTGTGCTGTATAAAATCCCCATTGTTGAGGCAACAATTTCCTTTGCACCTGCTCCGGTAAGTATTGCCACACCTTGTTTCCAATCAAAACCGCAAGGAGAGAGTATAGGCTCGATGGTTTTGCCTAATTTGCCCATGTAAGAGTTTTCTAACTGCTCTTGAGTGTTAGTATAAGCTTGGTGATTTGGGTAATAACTCAAAAACCATACTAATATAGAGGCACCAAGAATGATTGTTCCCATTTTCTTTAGGTATTGCTTTCCTTTTTCCCAAGTGTGGCGTAAAACACTCTTGGCTGTTGGCATACGATAAGGAGGTAACTCCATAACAAAAGGGGTGCTCTGACCTTTGACAACAAAATGACTGAACAGTTTCGCCATAAGTATTGCCATAAGTATTCCAATGGTGTAGAGCATAAGCAGAATCAGTGCGGCGTGAGAGGAAAAGAAGGCAGCAATAAGAATCATATAAACCGGTAGTCTTGCAGAACAAGACATCAAAGGTATAATCAGCATAGTGATAAGCCTACTCTTTCTGTCCTCTATGGTTCTTGTTGCCATAACAGAGGGAATATTGCAGCCAAAACCCATAATCATTGGTATGAAACTCTTGCCGTGAAGTCCCATGTGGTGCATTATTCTGTCCATTATGAAGGCTGCGCGCGCCATGTAACCACTGTCTTCCATAAAAGAAATGAAAAGATAAAGTATAAGTATGTTTGGCAGAAACACTATCACACTTCCCACCCCTCCAATGATACCATTGGCTAACAAATCTTGTAAAGGACCTGGGGCTATGTTGCTATTTACTAAATCAGAGAGCCACCCGCTCAGTGAATCTATCCAATCCATAGGATAAGCTCCAATATTAAATGTGGCATAGAAAGTTATATACATAAAAAGAAAGAAAATAGGGTAGCCCCACAGCCTATGCGTTACAATAGAGTCTATTATTCGGGTCGTTTTTCTTGAAGAGCTTTGTTCGTTTTTTGAATAAACTTCATGCAAAGCTCCATCTATGAAACTATATTTTGCATCTGTGATTGCTCCTTCCAAGTCTTCTTTGAACTCATTAGTGTATTGATTTTTAATTTTGTCTCTTAGGTTAATTATTTGTTTGTCTTGTATTGTTGAAGAGGTGTTGTTGAGTATGAAATCTTGAATTTGAGTGTCGTTTTCCAAGAGTTTTATGGCTAAAAAGCGAGTTGATAATTCTCCAGAGTTGCCAGAGGAAATTAGAGCTTGCCTTAGAGTGTTTATTCTCTGCTCTATGTTCTTGCCATGATTGACATGAATGTGGCGAAAACCAGTATCTTTGTCCTCATATACGTCAATAATTTTTTGAAACAAGTCTTTCACTCCTTGACCTGTTCTTCCAATGGTAGGGACTATTGGTGTGCCGAGCAAAAGGCTTAGTTGTTTGTAGTCCAATGAGGATTTGTAAGGGAAACTTTTTTCTTTTCTCAAGGGGGTTTGCTTATTATTTACAGAAAGTTCGTCATACATATTCAGAGCCATAACCATACTAATATCCATATCAATAAGTTGGGTTGTCAAATAAAGATTTCTTTCAATATTTGAAGCATCTACAACATTTAGAATTACGTCTGGTGTCTTTTCAATAATGTGTTTGCGAACGTAAAGCTCCTCTGGTGAGTAGGCACTAAGGGAATAGGTGCCGGGAAGGTCAACAAGATTAAAGGTATAACCATTAAATTTAAAACTTCCTTCCTTTGCATCAACGGTAACTCCACTGTAATTGCCTACTCTCTCGTGTGCATGAGAGGCAATATTGAATATGCAAGTTTTTCCGCAGTTTGGGTTGCCCACAAGTGCTACATTTATGGTCTGTCTTTTCTCTGCAATGTGTGTTTGCAAGTTTTTGTCTGAGCAAATCAAAGCAGAAAGGTCTTCTTGTGAGCTTTTGGTAAACGATTTTGCTTCATTTTCTTCAATAACCTCTATTTTCTTGGCATCGCCTCTTCGCAATGAGACTTCAAAGTCCATAATCCTATATTTTATAGGGTCTTTAAGTGGTGCGTTTAGGATAACTTTAATCTCTTTTCCTTGAATAAATCCCATTTCTATTATCCTTTTGCGAAATGCTCCATAGCCATTAACTTTTATAATTATGCCTTTTTGACCCGTTTTCAATTCTGAAAGCAACATGTCTGTATTTTGTTTTGATTAGTAATCGTTTTGGATTTCAGAGTGCAAAATTACAGTGGCTTCAAAGGCTGTGCAATACCCTAAAATGAGCAATTTTTTCGAGCAAAATACTCATTTGTGGGTATTGCACAGTAAAGAAAAAATGCGTTTCTTTGCAAAAAATTTCAAGACACAAGATTATGGCTGAAAAATATGAGAAAACAGATAAGATGTATGAGATGATATGTCAAGATTATAACCTTTTGCAGGTCATAAGTCGCTTTGGATTGCCATTAGGCTTTGCTGACAAGACTATAGAGGAGGTTTGCGGTGAACAAGAGGTTGATTGTGAGACTTTTTTGGCTGTTGTGAATTTCACAAAGTACGGTTTGTTACCTCATAATACTCTGGCTCATATTTCAATTAGAACTTTGTGTGACTATCTTAGGCAATCCCATTCTTATTATCTTGATTTTTTGTTGCCCTCTATAAGAAGAAATTTAATAGAAGCCTTAGGTTTCTGCTCACATAATGATGTTGCAATACTAATAGTTAAGTTCTTTGATGAGTTCTTTGTCCAGGTGCGTAAGCACTTGGAGACTGAGAATAAGAATGTTTTCCCTTACATAGATAGTCTTTTGAGTGGTAAGAAGATAAAACCAATAGCTTTGCAAATGAGCTTGTTGCATCAAGTGCCAATAGAGGATAAACTCTCTGAATTGAAGAATATAATCATTAAATATTACTCTTCTGAGTCCAATAACAATCTTCTCAATTCCACTTTGCACAATATATTTATGTGTGAGGAAGATTTGCGTTCGCATTGTGAGCTGGAGGACAGACTTTTCATTCCTCAGGTTGAGTCTTTGGAAGAGAAGATAAAACGAAAGCAAGACTTGCAGCCAGAAGATGAAGAAGACGGTTCTGCAACCTTGACAGAAAGAGAGAAAGAGATTATTTCGTGTGTAGTTAAAGGCTTAACCAATAAGGAAATAGCCGATAAACTGTTCATAAGCATAAACACTGTTACCACACATAGAAGAAATATTGCCCGCAAACTTGACATTCATTCACCCTCTGGGCTAACTATTTATGCAATAGTAAATAAATTGGTGGATATATCAGAGATAGATATTTCGGGGTCAATAGAAGAATAATTGCTTATTGTATATCTGTGCTGACAAACAAAGCATTCACAAGGCCAAACAGTGTTTTAGAAAATTCTTTCTTTGCTGTGAGAAATTAGAACTTTGTTTGAGCAAAAACAAGATGGCATGTTGAGCGCCTGAATGACTGTTTTAATTTTCGCAATGACTGTTTTATTCAGACAACATGGCATGTTGTGCTTGCTAAATCAGTCATTCATTTTCATGAAACAAAACAATGATTTTCGCAAACAAAGCTTGGCGCCAGCAAAACAAAGCCTCTCAAACATAGGTAAAAGAAAAAGGCACAGCTTTCAAAAAGTTGTGCCTTCGCTTTTGTGTTCTAATACTCTATTATAAGAGTAATAGTGGATTATTTTACGAATTTGATTTCGTTAATTAGGTTTTTGGCTCCTGCAAACTTGTCAATTATGAACATAACATAACGAATATCAACATTTATGCAACGTTGCAGCTCTGGGTTGAAAGCTATGTTTCCGCTCATTGCTTCCCAGTTGCCATCAAAAGCTATTCCAACTAACTCACCCTTGCCATTGATGACAGGAGAGCCAGAGTTGCCGCCAGTGATGTCGTTATTAGAAATGAAAGCCACTGGTACAGTGCCGCCTACTGCGTATTGACCATAGTCTTTTGCTTTCCATAACTGTTTAAGTTTTGCTGGCACTGCAAATTCCCAAGAAGATGAGTCTTCCTTAGCCATAACTCCATCAAGAGTTGTGTAATAATTATATGTAACTCCGTCCATTGGCTTGTAATTCTTTACTTGTCCGTAAGTGTAACGAATAGTTAGATTAGCATCTGGAGCAAAATTCTTGTTCTTGTCCATTTCCATAATTGCTTTTTCGTATAGACGGTGAGCCTGAGTCAAGGCTTCTTGGTCTTCTTCTATGTTTGCCATTTGTTGACGATAGCTGCCAAGCATCTGCATAACCAAAGCATACATAGGATCTTTTGTTATCTTTTCTGCTGTTGGGTCATCAAGCAAAGCCATTGCCTTTTGCTCACTTACCATATTTGATTTTGCAAATAAGTCTTTTGATATCTTGTCAAAATTATAGCTATTCTTGAAGGCTAAGTCCAAAAATTCTGGTGATTGTTGAGAGATTGGCACATTTTTAAAGAACACATCTAAGCCTGTTGCAAAAAGCTTCTGCTCTGTCTCTTGGTCGCAGTCTTTGAAAATGTCTTTTAGGTTTTCTTTCAAAGCTTGAGTCATCTGTTTTGCTTTGTCTGAATTGCCGTTCTGAGCTAATTCTTTTTGCAAAGAAAAGAAAGACATTGCTATTTTAGGACAAGAAGAACCGCGATAAAGAGCTTCATTGAAATAAACAGACAAATAGTCGTATTTAAAAGTGCTTGCTGAGTATTTTTCAATGTCTGAAAGCACATTTCCATATTCTTGCTGACGTGCATTGTCGACTTTAATCCATTTATCAAGGCGTGCCTCAAGGTCTTTCTTTGTTTGAATTACGTTAAGGTTATTCAAGCATTTTGTTTGTCCAATGTAGAACTTCCAATAGTTAGAAAGTTGAGCAAATTTAGAAGCATATTGAATACGAATATGGTCTTCCTTATTCATTTGTGCTTCCATTACATTTCTTAGAGCAGTACGAGCAGTTACAACACTTGGATTGTAAACATCAATAGCGTTCTTTACTCCCTGAGAAGTCATAAAACGTTCTGTTGTTCCTGGGAATCCCATAATCATAGTGAAGTCATTTGGTTGCACACCTTTCAAAGAAACTGGTAAGAAGTGCTTTGGTTTCAATGGAACGTTGTTAGGACTGTAAGAGGCTGGCTTTCCATTTTTGTCAGAGTAAACTCTAAACATAGAAAAGTCGCAAGTGTGGCGTGGCCACATCCAGTTGTCTGTGTCAGAACCAAACTTACCTATTGAAGAAGGTGGTGCGCCAACCATACGGACGTCATTGAAGATTTCATAAACAAAAAGAATGTATTGATTTCCGTCAAACATTGGCATAATCTGTGCAACATAGTTGTTGCCTTTTTGCTTCTCGTTCTCTACAATCTTCTCTTGCAAATCTTTTATGTTCTTTGCAACAATACCTTCTCTGTCTTTTTCGGAAGTTGTCTTGTCTACTCCTTTCAAAACAGAAGAAGAAACGTCTTCCATTCTAATCAGGAACTTGGCAGTCAAGCCCGGGCAAGGCAATTCTTCTGCTTTGCTGTAAGCCCAGAAGCCATTAAGTAAATAATCGTGTTCAACAGAAGAATGACTTTGAATTTCGCCGTAACCACAGTGGTGATTTGTCAACAAAAGTCCTTCATTTGAAATGATTTCTCCTGTGCATCCTCTGCCAAATTGAACAACGGCATCTTTCAAAGATGCTTTGTTGATGTCGTAAATTTGTTTTGGACTTAGTTTTAGTCCTTTGGCTTTCATGTCTTTGTAGGTTTGTTTGTCTAAAAACATTAGTAGCCACATACCTTCATCAGCTCTTGCAATCAAAGGACCGAATGAAAACAAGCTTAAAAAAAGCAATAAAATTGTTTTTCTCATCTTTTTTTGGGTGTTAAATTGTTATTACTATTTGTTTGTGTATTATTTGTCTTTTTTGTTCTTTGCTTTAGATGGAATATGTCAGAGAAACTTTCATATTCCTTTTTATAAGTGATACCAACGCCTTGCGTGTAAGGAGTTATATTGTATTTAGTGAAGTCATTGGCATTTGATTTGTTGAAAGCCTTAAGTCTTAGTGCCTCTGTGAGTTTATAATCAATATTTATATCACCAATAAACGAAGAAGCACCTTGTGCCTCAGCAGCACTCTTGCCTCCGAAAACAGAATTGAATTCTAATTCCCAACGACCAATATTCTTTGAGAAATTCAATCCGAATTGGTCTGTTGTGCCTTCTGTGCCTGGAGTATAGTTCATTCCTATATTTACTACTTTAATCATATCGTTAAGCATACCATTGATTTGACCAAAGGCAAGCTCAAAGGCAGAAGAAGACAGCGAACCTTCGTTTATCATATTATCTACACCACCGGTTGTTGAATAGAATTGGTGAGTCAGCAACAATGAGGCTGTTTGTTCAAGCATTTGCTTTTCGTTGTTACGGTCAATATTCATGAAAACCAAGTCTTGTGTTTGGTTATCTGTATTTGGTAGTTTTATGTCAAACTTTGGTACGGGATTCATTAAAGCCCCACAGAGAGTTATTACGCTTTGAACATCTACTGGTTTTGAGTAACCCTCTCCAAGAATAGGGGACAAGGAAGCCCTTGTTTTATAAATGGCACGTATATCCATTGTCCCTTTTTGCGGAGCTCCGTTAAATTGGATTGAGCCTCCTTTCTCAATGACAAAAGTTTTGTCTAAGACATTCATAATTGCCATATTAAATGTTCCACTCTCAACCTCTATTGTGCCAAACATATCAAATTTACCCTTGCTATCTAATCCTATTTGCAAATCTCCCTGACCGCTTGCTAACAAGTCTCCATTTATTTGTGAGAAATTCAATGGCATAGCAATAACCGCATCAGGAGTAACAGAGAGTTTTACATTTATATCATAGTCCATGCTACTTTTGGGAGCTTGTTGCTTTAGTGGTTTTTCTTCTTTTTGAGTTGGTTTTGGCTGTTCTTTCTCAAAGGTAATGAAAGCGTTATTGGTTACATTTGTTTTGCTTGACATGGGTACATATAACTTTGTACCTTTTTCGGTTTTGGCATCAACATCTATGTTTAGTTTCTTTGTATCACCAGATATTTTGACTTTTGCAGAGGCATAAGCTTGACCATAGTAACTTTGAGCAGCAGCAGCTGTGGTATTAAGAATTTTTAGTTTGTCAGCAACTGCTTTTATATTTATATTGTAGTCAGCAAAATTATGATGTGATACCATTCCATTGATTGAAACAGAGTTCTTTTGGTTGTCAATCAAGCGAAAGTTTCGTAACAAGAAACGATTGTTGTCAATGAGCAATGTGTCATTGAAAAAGTATTTTGTTCCTAACATATTTATTTTCATTGCTGCATTATTGAATACAAGATTGCCATGAATGTTCGGCTGATTGAAAGTTCCTTTGACAGTTAAATTTCTTGTGTTTAAAGTTCCTTGGCAATCTGATGCAAAACTGCTAATATAGTTTTCTATAACTTTGAGAGACAGATTTTGCATGCTGATGGCAAGATTTAGGTTTTGAGTTTTGCTCTCAGGGTACAAGAAACCTGTGGCAGTCAATGGGCTATACTGAGCAATGTCTTTTGTCTTGTGAAGCATCTTTACATTTACAAAATATTCACCAGAGGTTGCTGTGTTGTTGATATTCAAAAATGTTTTGCCCAATTCATTATTATTTAACATCAAAGAATCAACCACAAGGTTAGAAGTGAAAAATGGACTTCCAAGTATGCTACGAAAAGTTATTGTGTTGTTTATCTGTCCGGCAAGAGCTATGTTGGCGTTCTTTAAAATAGGATTGAACATACTTATGTCAAAGTTGTCAAAGTCTATTGTAAGTTTATCTTCTTTCTCTTTTGATAGTGTGCCATCTACTTGTATCTTTCCCTTGTCTTTTTGCAATAAGAAATTAAGTATAGATATTTTATTACCATTGTAACTTATGATATTGTCATTGTTTATTGTTATTCTGTTGCCTAATATATTGAGTTCAGAGTTTTCAAAGCCTCCTTGCAATATACCTCCCACCAATATTGATTTGAAATTTATTATTCCACTGGTTTGAATTTGTTGTTTTTTATCAGAAAATGTTAGTCCACAATTTATTTCTTGATTATTGGTGTTGGCATTCAAATCAACATTTTGAAATTGCATACTGTCGCTAACCTTAAAGAGTGAAGTCTTGATAGAGGTATTCAAATAGTTTTCCCTTACTCTTGAATCTAAGAATAGATTTTCCATACTTATGGAACCAATGCCAATTTTCTGAGCAGCCAAATTAAGTATTAGTTTGTCATTAGCATTGTATGAGCCAAAGATAGCAATGTTTTTACTTAACTCTATTTTATGAGCAAACAAAGCAAGCAAAGGTTTAGGGTTTTTAAGAGTTGAAGAAAATTCAAAAGATGAATTATTGATTATTGACGAAGGGGCTTTTAATTCTTTTTGAGTGCTCGTGGTGTCACCAAAATTGAAAGCAGGAATGTATTGCAGAGCAATTTTAGACACATCTTCCAATATCTCACTTAGGGTGTAGTGTCCATTGAGACTTAAATCTAAAATATCTGAATACACAGACAGATTACTCTGAGTGTCTTTTGATGAGAGTTGAGCAGAAAAACGTTTTATGAGGAAGGATTGAGTGTCAGCAATGTTTATTTTCAAGTTTTCCATATCAACATTACCACTCAAATGTTTCATATCCAAAGAAGAAATGTCTGCAATTATCTTTGTGGAGAAACAAGTATTGCTATCCATAGAGGCAATGAGGTTTGCCCCTTTTGGCATCAATTTGTCAATATCAGCATCTACATAAATACTTTTGTTGTCTTTGAGTGAGAGATCTACATCTGCACCCAAGCGAGCATAAAGTGAGGCCAAAAACACTTTGGCCGAGATTTTTTCATCTTGCATTTGACCATCTACAGTGAGAGTGTCGTATTTGGTTCCTTTAAATCCTAAATTGTATAATTCTACTTTTGCATCTGCTTTCAAAGTAGCTAAAGAAGTGCCACAGACATTGGCATCTACAGAAAACTTGCGTGTTATTATTTGAGGGTTATCCAATAGAGTGCCTATGTCAAAAGCCTGTGAGGCTATTGCAACAGAATATGTGGTTTGATCACTAAGAGTTTGGGCTTTGCCTTTAATATTTAATGAACCTATTGATGTTATGAGATTGTCTTTTGTTACAAAATCAGAGAGCGACCCACAGAAAGCGCCTTTAAGGTTTATGTCTCCAAGTCTTGTAAGAATATCGGGAATCTTTATTTTTGCCATTATGGAACCAAATTTCAAGCTTTTGATTTCTGAGGCTGAGGTTTTTATTTGACCAATTGCGACATCAAACCAAGTATTTTTTATGTGTGGCAAGCCAATTATATGCCCTGAAACTTTTGCAAGAGTGCCTTCAGTCTTTACTTCGCATTTTTCTATCTGTAGGTTGTTTATTCTGCCGTAGGCTTGAGCATTGAAATACACTTTTTGGCTCATTCCATCAACGGCTTTACTCCATGCAGAGGCGTCAGAGCTAACAGCGTAACAGTCTTTTTTGAAATTGACAACACAATACACAGAATCAACAAAGGAAGAATATGTGTGCCAAGAGTTTGTTTTCAAACGTGCGTCAAAATTTAGGTTTGTGTTGCCGGTTCTTAGGTTAGCATCTTGTGCCTTTATGCCTTTGTGAGACACAGTGAAGTTTCCAGAAAGATTATTGAGTGCAAAGCCGCTATGCTCTTTGAGATTGAAATAATTTATCTTCACCATAATGCTGTCACGTATAATCTTAATATCTTGCATATTTGCATTTATGGCGCTGTAACGCATGTTGTGAAGGTTAACTCTTCCTTTATGATCAGGTTGTAAATTTTTTGTCATTTTTAAAGAGAAAGATACATTATCCATTGCAAGATTTTTAACTTGCAAAATAAAAGGTGCTTTCTTTTTCTTTGGTTTTGAAGGCTTATTGCTTTTAAAGTACTTGATTATGAAAGCAAAGTTCATTCCATCTGTGTACTTTATGAGATTTACTTGTGTGTTTGATAGCTTTACTTTGTTTAGTGTTATGCCTTTTGCAGAGGGTAAGGAGAATATTTGTGCGCTAATGCTCTGGGCATTTAAGATTGTATCTCCCTTTGGCGAGCAAAGAAATACATCATGCAAGCCAACACCGTCAAAAAGATTGACACTTATGGCTCCAATCCTAACTTTGGTTTTCCATTCTTTTGAAAAATAAGATGCCACCCAAGAGGCACCCAAAGATTGTACAATGGTAGTGTTTGCAAGTGCAATAATGATATATACAAACAACAAAATCCCTGCTACAATTTTTAAAGTAACAAAAGAAAAACGCCGTAAGAATATTTTTTTATCTATCTTTGCACTCATATATTTTCAAAAAGACAATATGTCTACCATAGGCAATCTCTTATACGTAAGAGGCCGATGTTTATGTTTGCAAATATAGTATATTTTTTAATACAAAAAACACTTAGGAAAAAGAATGGTTTACATTTTAGCAATAGAAAGTTCCTGCGATGACACTTCTGCAGCTGTGATATGTGATAATAAAATACTCTCAAATGTGATTGCTTCACAGCAAGTTCATGCTCGTTATGGAGGAGTTGTACCTGAGTGGGCTTCTAGACAACATCAGAAAAATATTGTGGCGGTTGTCGATTGTGCTCTCAAAGATGCAGGCATAAAAAAAGAAGACTTGAATGCTGTGGCTTTCACTCGTGGACCTGGGCTTTTGGGTTCATTGCTTGTGGGAGTTAGTTTTGCTAAGGGATTTGCTGCTTCTTTATCCTTGCCTTTGATAGATGTTAATCATTTGTGGGCTCACATTTTGGCAAACTTTATAAAGGATAGTGAGCAGCAGCCAGTGCCTGATTTCCCTTTACTTTGTCTTTTGGTCAGTGGTGGAAATACTCAGTTGGTAATGGTTCAGTCTCCTTATGAAATGGAGATAATAGGCAAGACTATTGACGATGCGGCTGGTGAGACTTTTGACAAGGTTGCCAAAATTCTTTCTCTGCCTTATCCAGGAGGACCATATATAGATAAATTGGCTCGTCAAGGCAATGAAAGAGCTATTCACTTTGCCCAAAGTCATATTGCTGGTTACGACTATTCTTTTTCAGGAGTAAAAACGAGTATCTTATATACCCTAAGAGACGCTTTGAAAACAAATCCTAACTATTTGCAAGAAAATATCAATGATATATGTGCTGCAGCTCAATATACTGTGGTATCAATGTTGTTAAAGAAGATGGAAAAAGCAATCAAGGATATAGGTGTTAAAAATATTGCTATTGCAGGGGGAGTGAGTGCTAACACTTATTTAAGAGAAAAACTATTGGAACTAGGAAAAAAAACAGGTTGTAATGTTTTTATACCACCATTTCACTACACTACAGACAATGCTGCAATGGTTGCAATGGCTGGATACTACAAGTATTTGCGTTCAGACTTCATTGGTTTAGATAAAACAGCCTTTGCATCTTTGTAAAACAAAGCAAAACACTGCCTTATGCGAATAATTCTTTTAGGAATGCCTCTTTGTGGCAAAACAAGTGTTGGCAAGAGGCTTGCAAAGATATTAGATTTAAAATTCATTGACACTGATACTGTATTTGAACAGTGTAATAATATACGTATATCAGAGTTTTTCAAAACTCATACTGAGGGAGAGTTCCGTCTTTTGGAGAGGCAAACTTTGTTTTCGGTCATAAAAGAGGAGAATTGTGTTATTTCTGTAGGAGGAGGCTTGCCATGTTTCTTTGACAACATGGATTTGATACTCCAAAACTTTGTTAGTGTTTATTTGTATCTTGCAGAGGGTGTAATACTTAGCAGATTGAAAAACAGCAAATGCCTTAGACCTTTGTTGCTTTTTGACAATGACACAGATACAATGTTAAACATACATTCTCTATTGCAAGAAAGAGAGCCTTTTTACAACAGAGCCAATATTAAAATAAACTCTCAAGGTATTGATATAAAGAAGCTTGTTGTGCTAATTAAAGAGCAAGAATCTCTTGCATCAAACAAGTAAAGAGGTTTCTTTGCATTGAATACTCTTTGTTTGCAAGGGTGAAAATAAATCTTTGTTTTAGAAAATTATTTCTTTGTTTCGTTGTGCTAAAACAAAGAAAGAGGAAATTAAAACGGCGTTTTATTTTGGTAAAACGGCGTTTGCTTTTTGTGAAATAGACTTTTGTGAAAGTTATTTAGTTTTTAGAATTTTTATTTCGCAGTTAGGGTATATAATTTTTCCTTCTCTTAGTCTCTTTTGGTCTGTAATCTGCTTTTCAAGTTCTTTTATAGTAGAACCTCTTGTAAATATGTTTGTCTCTGGCAAACCTCTACCAATAAGATAGTTTTTTATGGCTTCGGCTCTCTTGATTGAAGTCTCTCTGTCTTTCTTTACGTTCAAACCTTCTGTTGCAACCCTACCAATGATTTCTATTATCAAGTGTGGATATGTTTGCATAGTTTTTAAGATATCATTGAGTGCTGGATAGCTATCGGGCAAAACAGTAATATTTCCTTTCTCATCAACATCAAAATATAAATCTCCATTAATTGGAAGTTTGCTTCCTGTCTTTATCTCAACAAGTCGAGCAGTCAACACACTGTCTTTGATTGTTTGAGCATGAGAAATGATGCGCATATATTTGAAATAACCGTCTTTTTGTAGTACAATAGAATAAGATTTCTTTGGCAGAATTTTTATTTTTTGAGCTCCAACATCTTCTTTTTCAAATACTACTTTGTTTGTTTGTTCATCTGTTACCACAATATTTGCTGTTGTTCTCTCACGATTCAAAGAGTCTATTGGTAAAACAGTCAAAGGAGCAAAATCATTATTGATTGTGGCAACTATTGTATGTCCCAAACCGCCGTCAGTCAGGTTATCCACTACAATAATGTATTTCTCATCAGCTTTTACTTCAATATATTTTCCGTAAGGGGCCACAGATGCTTTTGAAATATAGGTTTGAGTGCCTTTGAGAGCTAAACCAGTCTTTCCACCCACCGCAGTATTGTTTGCACTCATGACACAACGCAAAGGAGAAACCTTGTTGCCATTGATACGATTACAAAAATATTTGTTGGTATAGCGATAGACCATGAAATCATAGTCATCTGATGTTGCTTTTGGAGTGATATCTAAACATAATTTGCCATCATAAGGAATAGTAAGTACATACCAAATGGTGTTATGCTCTTGTTCAATTATGTTTTTCTCATTTGCAGTTGGCGTAATTTCTTGTACAAAGCCATAACCTCGCAAAGGTTCTGTTGGACCAAAAGGAACATCAATCTGCAATGGTGCTGCAAAGAAACAATCAGAAGAACGAGGGGGTAATTGTGTCTCAATAGGTGCCTCTTTTTTTGTTGTTTTCTTGTTTTTGTTTGTCTTATAATGTTTAACGCTTTGAGCATTAGCTCCAAAGCATAAAGCAAAGGCAAAAAATGCTGTTAAAAGAATGTATTTTCTCATAGATTGTTATGCATTATTTACACTGCAAATATATAAAAAATAAACACTCAAACAAGAAAAACAAGAAAAAAAAGCTATCTTTGCACCATAAAAAAATAATAAAATCAGTCTTTACGCTAAAAAAATAACAGCTATGGATGCAATAGTAAAAACGTCCTTTAATCTTAAGGGACAAAAGAGTTTATTCACAGGTAAGGTAAGAGATGTATACAACATAGATAACAAATACCTTATTATGGTGGTAACAGATAGAATTTCTGCTTTTGATGTTGTTTTGCCCAAAGGCGTTCCTTACAAAGGACAAGTGCTTAACCAAATAGCATCTCATTTCCTTGATGCTACCAAAGACATTATTCCTAATTGGAAGATATCAACACCAGATCCAATGGCAACAGTGGGGTTGATGTGTCAGCCTTTCAAAGTTGAAATGGTTATTCGTGGCTATTTAGCAGGTCATTCTGCAAGAGAGTATGCAGAGGGTAAGAGAGAACTTTGTGGAATAAGACTTCCAGATGGTTTAAGAGAGAATGACCCATTTCCAGAGCCAATTATAACTCCTTCAACTAAGGAAGACATTGGTCATGATGAAGATATATCAAAGGAAGAGATAATTAAGCTGGGTCTTGTGAGCAAGCAAGACTACGAAATGTTGGAGCAATACACACGTGCTTTGTTTGCAAGAGGCACACAAATGGCAAAAGAGCGCGGACTCATACTTGTGGATACAAAATATGAGTTTGGAAAGATAGGAGACAAGATTTATTTGATTGATGAGATACATACACCAGACTCTTCTCGTTATTTCTATGCCGAAGGTTATCAAGAAAGACAGCGCAAAGGACAGGCTCAACGTCAGTTATCAAAAGAATTTGTAAGAGAGTGGTTAATGGCTAACGGATTTCAAGGTAAAGAGGGACAAAAAGTGCCAGAAATGACTTCTGAAATAGTGAAAGGTATTTCTGATCGTTACATTGAGCTTTACGAAAACATAGTTGGTGATAAATTTGCAAAAGATGATAGCCAAGATGTTTTGAAAAGACTAGAGAATAACTTAAACAACTGGATTGAAAACAACAAATGAAAAGGATAATTATTGTTTTATTGGCTTGCATATCATTGGTTGCGTGTTCTAAAAGCCACATTTATTCTAATGAGGTGCAGTTTCCAAATCAGTCTTGGCCAAGAATAGATGAAGGAAAGGACATTACATTTGACAATGTTGTTGTTCCATCAAAAGATGAAGCCTATGACATTAGCCTAACTTTTCGTCACACTGCTCAAATAAATATAGATAAGATTAGTTTCATTCTTCGTATCATTTCACCCTCTGGAATACGCAAAGAAACTACTCATACCATTGATTTGAAAGACCGTAGTGGAGTTAAGTTTGCAGGACAACAAGTGGGTGATGTCTATGATATGACCTCTATTGTGAAGCAATATTTCTCTTTTGGAGAGAAAGGAACATACAAAATAATTATTTCCAACTATTGTACCCAATATCAAGTTGACGGATTGATAAGTGCGAAGATAGATATCAATAAATCAAACTTAGATTACGACCTTGACAAGTGAGCGGGGAGGAATTACAAATAAATCCTTACTATGATAGACTCCTGCCTATTCTGAAAACGCTTTCGGAATCGCCGGGAGTCTATCGTTATTATGACAAAGAAGGAACGGTTATTTATGTTGGCAAGGCCAAAAATTTGAAAAACCGTGTACTTTCTTATTTCCGTAATGATAGCGCGCACAATAGCAAGACTCGTCTTTTGGTTCGCAAAATCTATAACATAGAATTTGTGTACGTAAATACTGAAACAGAGGCACTGCTACTTGAATGCAATCTAATAAAAAAGTATAAACCGCGCTACAATATTCTTCTCAAAGACGACAAAAGCTATCCTTGGCTTAGAATAACAAACGATGAGTATCCAAAAATCTTTATTACTCGCCATGTAGTCAAAGATGGTTCTGCGTATTTTGGTCCTTATGCTTCTGTGCATCAGTTGCGTGAGCTGATGGAGGTGATTCGCAAAATGTTTTGTTATCGCACATGCTCTTTGGTTTTAACCCAGGAAAGTATAGCAAAGGGACGTTTCAAAGCTTGTTTGAATTACCAGATAAAACTTTGCAATGCACCTTGCCAGGGTTTGGAAAGCAAGGAAGAATACAATCACACAATAGCTTCCATAAAAGAAATGATAAAGGGAAACGTAACCTCTGTGCTCAAAGATAAGAAAACGCAGATGTTAGCCTTTGCAAAGGAAGAAAAATTTGAGCAAGCTCAAGCAGTAAAAGAACAAATTATGCTCTTGGAAAACTATCAGAGTCGCTCGGCTATTGTCTCTGCTACAATAAATGATGTGGAAGTGTATGCTTATGCTCCTTCTGAGAGCTCAATTCACTTAAATATGATGAAGGTTTCAAATGGTAAGATTGTTTCTTCTTACTCTTTGGAAGTTGTTAAAAAGTTAGATGAGACGGATATTGAGGTTTTTACTTCCGCAATCATACAAAGCCGTGAAAAAATGCAATGGAGAGGTAAGGAAATTATTGTTCCACAGTACTTAGACTTGCCACCAGAGTATGTTAGGCAAACCTTTCCTCGCACAGGAGACAAAAAACAACTCTTAGACCTTTGTGAGCATAATGCCAAGCTGCATAAACTTGAGAAGATTAAAAGAGCTATGCTTGTGGATCCTGAGCGTCACGCCATGACTATTCTTTCTCAGATGCAGAAAGACTTGAGAATGACAACACTTCCAAGACATATTGAGTGCTTTGATAACTCCAACATACAAGGTAACTACCCTGTGGCTTCATGTGTGGTGTTTCGCAATGCTAAGCCTTCAAAGAGCGATTACAGACACTTCAATATCAAGACTGTTGTGGGGGCTGACGACTTTGCATCAATGAAAGAGATTATTCAAAGGCGATATTCACGCCTTATGACAGAGGAGAAACCATTGCCAGACCTTGTGGTGGTGGACGGAGGCAAAGGACAGCTGTCTTCAACCGTGGAAACAATGCAAGAAATGGGTATATTGAATAAACTAACCGTGATAGGCATTGCCAAGAAGTTAGAAGAGATTTATTTTCCTTTTGACCCAGTGCCATTGTATCTTGATAGAAGAAGTGAAACCCTGAAAGTAATTCAACAAATACGTGATGAGGCTCACCGTTTTGGTATCACTCACCACCGAAGCAAGAGAAACAAAGCCACACTGCATACAGAGCTGACAGATATTGAAGGAATAGGGGAGGTAACAGCAAGAGACTTGCTGTTGAAATTTACTTCTGTCAAACGTATATCAAACGCCACGCTTGAAGAACTTTCACTTTGCATTGGCAAAAGCAAGGCTCAAATCATTTATTCGCACTATCATAATAGTATATGTTGATTATTGCAAATTGCAAAGCCAACTCATAGTATCCACACCGTCTTCAAAGTCTGTGATTTGGGGTTTTTGGGCTGAACCTAAAGGAATTGCTTTTGTGATTTGAGGTATATTAGACGCAATACATTGAATATTGTCTGCATTTTCTTGAAGATAGTTTTGAACTGTTTGCAGACAAGTGTAGTATTCAAAATTTACTACAGCCACGGGAGCGAAAAGATTTGTGCTTTCTAAGAATAGCAATACAGAAGTGTCAATATGCTTGACGGCATTCATGATAAACATAGCTTTATGGTAGTCATAGTTGTTGCGATAGCGGTTTTCGTCAAGTAAAAAGGAGTATTCTTTGCTCGCAATGGTGATTTTGTCAAAGCAAAAGCCAGTTGGTACAAACACTTTGCAGACATTTCTGCATCCTCTTTGCTTATGTGTGAGAATATCTTGCATAAGAGGGGAGTAATCTTTTTCTTTGCCATCTAACACAGCTACAGAAGAGCGTGCATGTCTGATAATATGTGGCAAATCTTTGAAATAGTATTCAAAATACAAGCTACTATTGGTGCTACCTGTGGCTATTACTCCACCAAAAAGGGATTTTAGGTCAGTTGATTGGGAGTTTATTCTTTCTTTTGTGAAGTTTATGCGCTCTGAAAGAGTGGGATACAACTGGCAAAGGCGATTAAATATTGCTGGCAATAGGTATTGGTCATCGCCAGAGAGTTTTGCCAAAAAGGCATTACCGCTTAAAATCACGCAAAGCAAGTCATGGAAAGCCACAGCAGGAATATTTCCCGCACAAATCACCGCAATAGTTTTTGCTTTCTTGGCAAAGGAGTAATTGGAACAAAATTCTCTTAGTGTGTTCTCTTTGAGCCAAAGAGATATACCTTTTAATTGGTAGTCAATATCCTTGATTGAAAACCATGTGTTAGCGGCACAAGACTTTTTTATTGCCTCTTGCAAAAATGGTGTTTTGTTTCCTTGCTCTAACTCTTTGCCTAAAAGGGATAGGTTTTTGATTATAGTGTCTTTCATATTTGCAAAGATAGCTTTATTTTTGAAAACAAGATAGTCAAGCTTTGTTATAATTTCACCAAAGCAAGAAATAAAAAATTAAAACAAAGATATAATGTGAAGATATTGCGCAATATGATTACAAGATATACCGTAATAAGTTTGCAAGATATACCGGAATATCTTTTAAAGATATTGCGCAATAAGTTCGCAAGATATACCGGAACATCTTTATAAGATATACCGGTATAAGTATGAAAGATATACCGGTATATCTTTAAATTAAAACAGTGAAATAAGAAAGTATATCAGTCTTTGGGTGAAATATATCTTTGTTTTATAGTTTTTTGTGTTACAATAAGAAACAAAAAACAGTCTTTTGCAGTATAAAGAATAAGTTTTAGACATAGTGAAATGAAGAGATACATAATCATAGCAGTTGTTTTGTTTTTTGCATCTTTGAGTCTTGGGGCTCAAAATGAGCTTTCTCTAACCCAGTACGAAGCAGAGTTAAAGCCATTGATGGATTTAATGTATGATTCTCCCACAGACAACGAAAGATTTAACTCTAATGAGAAACTAATTGCCATTTTGGAGCAAGCATTGCAAACAGAAGGGTCATTTTCTTATGATTTTACTCAGCTTAATCGCCTTAGTATTTTGCGTTCAGAGGACAATAAATTCAGAATATTTACATGGGCTGTTATGGCTCAAAATGGTCAGAGTGAAAATTTTGGTTTCATTCAATTCAAAAGCCAAGATGAAGAAGGATTTACAACTTTGAAGTTAGAGGATAAATCAGATGATATTTTTAATCCCGAATACAATAGACTAAGTGCTAACAACTGGTTTGGCTGTGTTTATTATAAAATTATAACCAATCGTTTTGAGGGCAAGAATTACTACACTCTTTTAGGATATGACGCAAACGACATCTACACAAGCCGAAAAGTGATTGAGCCATTGAGCTTTTCTTCAGCTAAAAAGGGAGTTGAGTTTGGCGCACCTATGTTTTACAAGGACAAAGATAGAAGACGTTACATTTTTGAGTACAATAGCCAGGCTCCTTTTGTGTTAAAATGGGACGATCAATACTATGAGAGCAAAGAAAGCAAAGAGAAAAATAGTGTTATAAGCAAACTATTCTCAAAAAAAGAATATGTATATTATAAAGGTCAAGCAGCCGAGAAAGTTGAAAAGGAATGGATGATAGTTTATGAGGTTTTGGCTCCAATTTATGATGGTATTAGCACAATGAAACAGTTTTATGTGCCTTCAGAACAAGTCAATGGTTTCAAATTTGAGAAAGGTAAGTGGCGTTTTATAGAGAACATATTACCAAGAAACAAGTTACAGAAAAACCAAAGTGAGCCTCAACGTAAGTTAAAAGGCGAAGCTAAGAGGCTTTACAGTCCTAATTAAAACTATCTTTTGTTTTGTGTTTGTAAGGTTTTAGAATGACTGATGTCTAAAAAAGCAATTACTTACAAAAACAGAAACAAAGTTATATGAAATTAATGTCTTGCACTGCAAAAATACTATTGTGCGTACTCATTTTGGGCTTATGTCTAACTGAAACTCGGGCTCAAACAACAATAAAAGGAAAAGTCTTTGACACAAATAATAGCCAGGCACTGCCTTTTGTGAATGTTTATTGGCAAGGCTCAACAAAGGGAACCACAACAAATCAAAAAGGTGAATTTTCCATAACAAAAACAGACAAAAACAAACGTTTGATTTTTCGTTTCATTGGTTATGAAGCTGACACTATTGTTGTTGGTGAGTCAAAAGAGGATTTAAGTGTCTATTTAACTCAAATGAGTACAACCCTTGGCAGTGTTAGTGTGAATGAAAGAGTGCAAAGCACAATAATTTCTAAACTTTCCACACAGAATACAGAGATTATAACCGCTGAGGGATTGAAACACTTGGCTTGTTGCAATCTTGGAGAGAGTTTTCAAAACTCTGCCTCTGTTGATGTGGGTTATAGTGATGCCGTTAGTGGTGCAAAACAAATACAACTCTTGGGTTTGACGGGAGTTTATTCTCAGTTGCTGTTAGAGAATACTCCTTTTCTGACAGGACTCTCTGCTCCGTTTGGGTTAAACTATGTTCCCGGCTCATGGATGCAAAGTATTTCAGTGAGCAAAGGAGTGGCTAGCGTGATAAATGGCTATGAAAGCATAACTGGACAAATAAATCTTGAATATGATAAACCGAAAAACGGCGATGCTTTTTACTTTAATCTTTACACAAACTCAGATGCTAATATGGAAATGAACGCTAAGAGCAACATAAAAATAAACGAGCATCTTTATACAGGACTTTTCTTGCATGCCTCTTATTTTAATAATGCAATGGATAAGTTAGGAAGTGATGGATTTATGGACTATCCAAATCAAAGGCAGATAAACATTGGCAATCGTTGGCACTATGAGAAAGGAAACTTCATTAGTCAGAGCTTTATCAACTATCTGCATGAGGATAGAGTGGGAGGACAAATGGGTTTTAAGACTTCAATGCGTGGGGACACTAATTTGTATGGTTTAGGGGCTCAGGTAGATCGCTTGCACTTCTTTTCCAAGAACTGTATTGTCTTTTCCAATGGCACAAGTTTAGGTTCGCAACTCTCAGGCACTTTTTTCAGAAATGATGCCTTCTTTGGAGTGAATAATTATTTAGGTAGAGAGAATGATTTGTATGCAAATCTAATTTATTCAGGCGAAACTCGCCAGGCTCATCAATACACATTAGGGGCTTCTGTTAAATACGACCGTATCAGTGAAGACTATTCATTGCTCAAACAAACAGACAAGGAAGAAATTATTCCGGGTGTGTTTGGTAATTTTACTTTTCTGTATGGCAAAAAGTTTTCCACAACAGCCTCTTTGCGTTACGACTACAACACATACTACAATAAGAACATAATAACACCAAGACTTCACGCTCGTTGGCAGATAACAGATTATTTGGTTTTGAGAGGTAATGTTGGCAAGGGCTATCGTAGTGCAAATGTTTTAGCTGATAATTTTGGACTCTTGGCTTCCAGCCGCCAGATAATCATTTTCAACAACCAAACATTGAAAATGGAAGATGCAACCAATGGCGGAGTGAATATAACTTATACATTGAAAACTAAGGATAAGAGAGAAAATAGCATAACTCTGGATTACTACCACACAAATTTTAAAAACCAAATAGTGCTTGACCTTGACCAAGACGCTCATAAGGCTTACATATACAATCTTGAAGGGAAATCATATTCAAATAGCGCACAGATGAGCATAAATCTTGAACCTGTGCAACGCTTTAACATAACTCTTGCCGCAAGGGTGAATGATGTGAAGACAAATTACAATGGTAGGCTATTGGAAAAGCCTTACGTGAGCAAATACAAGGGATTGGTTGTACTATCTTACAAGACTAAATACAATAAATGGACTTTTGACCTGACAACACAATTCAATGGACGAGAGCGTTTACCACTTAATATGGGCGAAAAGCAAGGTTATTCAAATGGATATGTGTATATGTTGGGACAAATCACCAGAAAATTCAAATACTTTGATATTTACGCTGGCTGTGAGAACATAACGAATTACACACAAAAGCATTTGGTTACTGGTTACACTGAGCCATTTAGCAATAACTTTGATGCTTCAATCGTTTATGCACCACTGATGGGCAGAACATTTTATGTGGGAGTGAGAATGAGTATACTTTAACAAAACAAATAGTGATATGAAACGATTAATTTTGATTGCATTTGTGCTTTTATTAGGAACTACTGCCGTTAGCGCACAGATAAAACAACAAAAACAAGCCTCTGATACACAAATAGCAGTAATTGCACTGCCAAGACTTTGTTGCCAGAGTTCAGCACCAATAATTGATAACGCCATGGCTTATGAGAGGGGTGTCAAGAGTTGGGAAGTCTCTTATGAGAATAAGACAATAACAGTGATTTTCAAACCAAAGAAAACCAATAAGGACAATATAGCCAAAGCTTTGGCTAAGGCTGGTTTTGAATCCGAAGGTTTCCCTGCTGACAAGAAAGCAATAGAACGCTTGTCTGAGTGTTGCAAGAATACAGCTAAGGGTTTGGAGTCTGGTTGTGAGAATAAGAAGTAATCAATTTCTTATTTCTCACCCTTTGAACAAAGGGCGTTAAGAAGGTTTTTGGCTTCCTTGTGGTTCATTCCTGCTGCCACGTTTAGCTCATTGCAAATTGAATCTTCCAATTCTTTGTTAGACTTCTTGCCTTTTTGCTTTATTAGGCACAAAGCTAAGTAATAGTGAGCCTCAGGATTTGAATAATTGAGCTGAATAGAGCTGCTAATGTCTTCTTTTGCACCGCTATACTCTTCTAATTCATATTTAGACTTGCCTCTGTTGAAATAAGCATCAGCATGAAAGGCATCAAGAGAGATAGCTTTTGAAAAGAACTCAATAGCTCCCTTGTTGTCGCCAAGTTTTTGCTTTATCAAGCCAATATTATTATATGTGTATGGGTGGTTGTTGTCTATCTTTAGAGCTTTTTCAAAATCTTTTAGTGCAGAACCGTAATCCTCTACATTAGTATAAACAACTCCTCTGTAATTATAGGCAGAGGCGCTGGTATCATTAAGTGTTATTGTTTTTGTTAGGTCAATAGCTGCTCCATTGTAGTCTTTCAAATAGTTTTTGGCAATACCGCGCAAATAATATGCTTCATAGTCTGTGCTGTCTTTTGCAATCACACTATTGTAGTCAGCAATGGCTCCCTTAAAGTCGTCCATATACCCTTTGACTTTGCCTCTCTGTTTGTAGGTTAAGGCATAGTCAAAGCCATATTTAATAGCTGAGTTATAAGCTTGCAGTGATGTCTGGTACTCTTTGGCTTGCAGTTTTATGGTTCCTAAAATATAATAAAGAAAAGCGTTTTCCTTCTCATTATCAAGAGCAGTGATTACATTGCTGTAGGCTTGTGTCATATTGCCAAGGGAAAAAGCTACAATGGTTTTTGCTCCATAGAAATCTTTATCTACATCGCTTTTCTTTAATTCATTATCTATCAGAGCAGATATTTTCTCTCTTTCTTTTTTGTTTAGAGCGTCAATATCCAAATAAAATTCTTCACTGCTCTGATCATAAGAGTTTATGAGGAAATCCATATCTGTGAAATCCGTTTTGTCATTTGTATTGTTTTGAGCCAAAAGACACAGTGGCATAGTTAAAAGGCACACAATTGTAATAAAAATCTTTCTCATTTATTTCTAATATTTTAGTTCTCCTAATCCTTGTCTAATAATGTTTATATCCCCTTCCGTTAGGTCAATAACTGTTGAGCAATGGGTTTGTCCTTGACCATTATCCACAATCAAATCAACCTTGTCTTCATATAAATCCACAAAATACTCAGGTAGAGTGAAACATTCCTCTTCCATGTCTTGGTGAGGCAAAGATGAAGTTAACAAAGGGTATCCCAGTTGGTCTATAATGCGAGTTACTATATCGCTTTGGGGAATACGTATGCCAATTGTGCGTTTTTTTGTCTGAAGAATTTTGGGTATCTTTCCAGAAGCAGGTAACACAAAGGTGAAAGCTCCAGGTGTATTTTGCTTCAATAATTTGAATAAATCGTTTGTTAGAGGTTTGACAAAAGTAGATGCTTGCGAAATGTTGTTGCAAACAATTGAAAAATTGCTTTTCTCAAACTTCTTTTCTTTCAAACTACTCAGTCTTTGAGATGCTTCATACTCACCAAGGCGACATGCAAGAGCATACACCGTATCAGTAGGGTAGATAATTAATCCGCCTTTGTTTAGTGTGTCTGCAATTTGTTTTACTTGTCCTTCTTCAATTCCTTGAGAGTGTATTTTTAAAAGCATAAATGTCTTTCATCTTTGTTAAGAATGCAAAGATACAAAATCTTTCCATAACACTTAGAGGCTGTGGCTTATTTTGGCTTGAAATATAATATTTAATATGATAACGTTCTTGATTGATTTTGTTGCAATTATTCATAAGTATATAGATAGTTATGAAGCAAAGCTTTGTTTTAGGTACACAAAGCAAAGCTTTAGAAAAATAAAATCAAGATTTAGCACCATAAGTCTTGATAATAAAGAACATTAATCTATATTGATTATAGGTTCTTATGGTTTAGGGGAAATAGAGGATTATTATCTTCTTGTTTTCTTGCTACTGTTTGCTGTGATAGGGTACAGATACCAGTCAGTATTTGTCTTGCCATCACTTTGTACCCAAGCATTGAATTTAGGATAGAAGATATCTATTCTTGTCATTTCTGTTGGTACAACATAAGATGTAGGAATATGTATTGCAAATGGGAATTTCTCATCTGAGACATAATATATCTTTTGGCTAATATCAGATTTTTCAGAACCTATACCAAATAATTTTGTATTCATTTTGGCTGTTGGTGCAAAATAAGGTAAATGCAATTCATGGTTTCGTACAGGATTTGTCTCCTTACCACTATTAACCATAATGAATGGATTGTATGGAGGAATAAGTAGAGTATTTGTTATAGGTTCATTGAAGTCAAACCTAAAGCTATAAGTACGACTGGACTCTGAACGAGTGATAATGTCTGTTGCATTGGTGAATAAAATAGCTGTTGCAAGGTTTTGCTCAGCCTCTAAGCCGTTAGCATTCTTTGTTATCAGAGAAGAAACATCTGTGCTTGGAGATAGAGAGAAGTTACTTACTCTTGAATCATCAATTCCTAATTGGAAACCAAAACCATTGAATAATTTAGCTCCCATATATACTAATTTATATGTGCCGTAACTGGCTGTAACTCTATTATTGGTATCAATAATTTGGTTAATATTGTAATCAATTACCATATCATTCATATCGTAATCCCCTTTGTAAGGCCAAAGGTCTTCGTAAGCTACAGTACCATGATAATTTATTGTGTCAAACACTGGTGCGGAGGCAGGAATGACATGCTCTGCTGGTGGCTCAATGGCTGTTATTGGATTTGCACTTGCATAGAATAGAATATCATTGAAATCATGATCGCTGCCACTATTGTATTTCATATCTTCAAAACCTATGACAGATAACTGAGTCTGTTCATCATATAATAGAATACAATGCTGTTTTTGAGAAGCATTGGTTTCAGGGTTGAATTGAGAAAGAGAATAAAATATATCTTTATTTATTGTAGATAAACCAATAGAGGCATTAGGGTCAAAACCGTTTGAAACCATAACCCAACCAATAGAAACTCCTGCAGGGAAAGTATCCCACATTATTCCGAAAGGATCTCTGTATTTGAGTTGAATTTTGTTTCCACTTACCAAGCAACCAGCATTACTTGAACCAAAAGTATAATCATTCTTGTAAGAAGCATCAGGGAATAATAGTATTGGAGTGATTGATGTGTCAGATTGTGGAGGATTGTTTGTTTGATAACAGAAATAGCCCATGGAATTTCTGTATTGTGCTCCTTCATGTACAAATGTTACATATACATTTGATGTCTTTATGATTTTTGTACTCACATTTTCTCTGATTAGAGAAGGGTGGTTGGTAAATACACTTATTCTTTCAGGCAAAGTGTTTTTAATGTCTGTTAATAGATTGGCAGGAATATTGTCTCCTTTTTTCATTAAAGCTGTAGGCAAACCCTTGCTTGTCCAACCTCCTAGAGCTGTATTCCAGAATGTGCCTAATTGATTTGTTGTGTAATTGACAGAGGCTTTTGTGTTTGCATCTTCAACAAGACTGATAGTGTTGTTTGTTACGCTTGCAAGCATTAGACTTGGTACACCTAATTGTTGAGTATATATGTAAAGGTGATTTAGACCTGTTATCATAGAAACGTCAAAATTTGCTTTTCCATGACTGTCAGTAAATCCTTTTGTCAAATAACTAATACCAGAAAGTTTATCTCCATTGGCATCTAAAGGAAAGTCCTTATAGATTTCAAAAATTATTTTTTGATTGCTATTGGTTTTGTAATCTAAATTTAGGTGATATATTTTAGTTGTTGCAAAACTAAAATACTTACTTTGTGTTTGTATTGTTGAATTGTTGTCATCAACACAACTGATAATAATTACAGAGGATAAAATTACTAGTAGTATTGGAATTAATTTTTTCATTTTCATAGGTATGAATATTGTTTGTTGCTACTTCAATTTGCAGAAATATACATTTTTTAATTTTAATAGTTATACTTGATTTAGAAGCAGCATAATTATAAGAATTATTATCTTCTTCCTTTCTTACTTGTGTTTGCTGTGATAGGGTAGAGATACCAGTCAGTATTTGTTTGCCCATTGCTTTTCACCCAATCACTAAATTTAGGGTAGAAGTTATCTATTCTAGTCCTCTCTGTTGGTATAACATAAGTTGCAGGAATATTTATTGCAAATGGGAATTTCTCATATGAAACATAATACAAATTCTGGCTAACGTTAGATTTATCTTGACCTATACCAAATAATTTTGTATCCATTTTGGTTGTTGGTGCATAATTAGGTAAATGCAACTCATGGTTTCTTGTAGAATTTACAAAGTTACCACTATTAATCATAATGAAAGGATTGAATGGCGGGGTAGCTAAAATAGAATTTACAGGGCTATTAAATTCTATTCTAAAACTATAAGTGCGACTTGACTCTGAACGAGTAATAATATCTGTTGCATTGGTGAACAAAATTGCTGTTGCAAGGTTTTGCTCTGCCTCTAAACCTTTAGCATTCTTTGTTATTAAAGAAGAGACGTCAGTGTTTGGAGTTAGAGTAAATGTGCTTACTCTTGAATCATCTACTCCTAATTGAAAACCAAAGCCATTAAATATTTTGGCTCCTACATGAACTAACTTGTAAGAACCATAGCATGTCGTAACTTTATTGTTAGTATCTATGATTTGATTGATGTTATATTCCGCAACCAAATCATTCATATCATAATCGCCCTTGTAAGGCCAAAGGTCTTCATAAGCCAAAGAACCAAAATAATTTAAAGTGTCAAATATTTTTACTTTTGTTGTTGGTATAACATGATCTGTTGGAGGGTCAATAGCTGTTATTGGGTTAGCACTAGCATAGAATAAAATATCATTAAAGTCATGATCACTATTACTATATATTTCATCTTCAAAACCTATAATTGAAAGTTGGGTTTGTTGATCATATAAAAGTACACAATGATTCTTTTGGGAACTATTGGTTTCAGGGTTAAACTGTGCAAGAGAATAGAATTTATCTTTGCTACCAGTTGAATTAAGACCAAGGTAACCATTATTATTGAATCCATCTGATACAATTACCCAACCAATAGAAACTCCAGCAGGGAAAGTTGTAAGCATCATATTAGTTAGAGGGTCTTTATATTTGAGTTGAATTTTTTCTCCTCCATACAAACAACCTCCAGAAGGTTCTCCCCAGTCTCCATACACATAAGATACATTAGGGAATAATAGAATAGGATTTATTTTACTAACAGAAGTAGGCGGGGTATTTGTTGGATACACAAAATAGCCCATAGAGTTTTTATTCCAAGCTCCTTCATGCAAGAATGTTACATAAACATTGGCGTCAGATATAATCTTTGTGCTTAAATTTGATTTTAATATAGAAGGGTTATGTGTAAATACGTTTTCTCCTGCCGGCAATGTGGTATTAACATCATTTAATAAACGATAAGAAATATTATCTCCATTTTGCATTAATGCTTGTGGTAGTCCAGAACTATACCAGCCTCCAAGCGTAGTGTTCCAAAATGAACCTGTTTGATAGCTCGTGTATTGCCATTTAGTTTTTGTGCTTTCTGGTACAACAAATGTAATAACATTATTGTTTATTGTTGCTTTAATAACTTGAGGAACTCCTATTTGTTCTGTATAAACATAAACTGTTTTCAGACCAGTTATCATAGAAACATCAAAATTAGCTTTTCCGTTGTTGTCAGTAAAGCCTTTTGTCAAAGGAGTTAATCCTTTTATTTTATTTCCGTGAGTATCTGTTGGTTTATACTTGTATATCTCAAAGAGTATTCTTTGTTCACTTTTGATTTGGTAATCCAAATTTAGATGATATGTTTTTGTGGTTGCAAAATCAAAAAATTCACTATTGTGATTCTGATTTCTTGAATCATTTTCATCAACACAACTACTAACGATAAATGCTGATAAAACAATAACCAGCATAGGCATTAATTTCTTCATTTTTGTATACATAGGATTTTATTTAAATTATTCAGATGCAAAAATACATCTTTTTTTCCATTACAACACAATTAAATCAAAATAATCTTCATGATTGGACTATATTTGTAAAAAAAGCACCTGACAAATAAATCATCGGTGCCTTAATCATCAAATAAATTATTAGCTTATTGTTTAATGAACTTTCTTGTTAATGTCTTATCTCCATTTTTAAGAGTCAATACATAAACTCCTTTATTGAGTGAAGATACATTCAAAGGAGTTGAAAGATTTGTTGAACTCAACATCTCTCTACCACAAAGGTCTGTTATTGTAACCTGACCTGTTCCTTGAGTCTTTATAGTTATAAAATCTTGTGTTGGATTTGGATAGATTGCAAAATCACTTTCTGCTATTTCATCACTACAAATGCAACCATCTAAAGAAGATGTGCCTATTTCTCCTGCCTTAATAGATGCTCCTGGAGTAGAATTATAAGCATATCCATAAAGAGTAAAAGTAGGCATATTAGATGTTTCTGTAACTTTCAGTTTAATCCAGCCATAATATGTGTTTGAACCACTTTTGAATTTAAGACCAGCATAAGCTGTTTGTCCAACCCAAGTTGTATATGTAAGAGTAGGCATATATTGTGAATTACAATGTAAAACAGGAAAAACAGGTGTATCGTCAGTATTCTCATTAAAAGAACTACTTGAACCAATAACTGTATTGAGACTTAGTGGAACAACGTTGTAGTTTTCTCCAGTTGCAACAATACCACTACCCTTAGAGAAACAAGCAATATAAGAAGCTGCTTCCATTGCACCGTAGTTTTGAATATGAAACTCTCCACTTCCTGACATTAAATTTATAGGATATCCTAATTCATCTGGATAATCTGTTCCTATAACTACAGGATTGGCAGATAAATCTGTATGAATTATTTGTGCTTGCATAGCACCACATAGGCATAGAGCCATAGCTGTTAATAATGTTTTTCTCATAAAACTAAATTTAAATGTTTGTACAAGAAAGACACCACACAATCTAAAACGTTTACTCAAAATGTTAAAATGCGACAAAAAAAGTTCTCATCACACACTATCCAAAAGTTTGTCTTAGAAGTATTATTTTCTTATTTTATGCTCTATATGCTCTGGAAGAGTGAGAGATAGCTCTACAAGGCCACCAAGTTCTCCATTATTATACCAAGGAGTTTGATAAATCAATTTATTTAGTCCTTCTTTCTCTATTGAATAGACATTAACTTCCTTGCTATTCATTATGTGATGAATAATCTCTTGAGCTTTTGGTGGGTGACACTTATATACATCTTTTCCTATAAGTTCCATTCCTCCCCATTTCTGATTAGTCCAAGCAGCTCTATCATTCATATCTAAAATTTTTCCTTCTGTGTCTATGATTGTGATAGCAATCATAGGCAACTCTTTTGCCCATGTTTCCATTGTTTGTTTAGTTTTGTGGTTTTAAATAAAAGAAAGGGCTTTAAAGATATTGATCTCTAAAGCCCATTATTAAACTCTAAAAATTCTTACTTTACAGAAAGAGAAGCCAAAGCTATTGAATATAATTTTGTGTTAATGCTATCTCCTCTTGAGGAAAGGACACAAGGTACCTTTGCACCAACAACCATAGCAGCTAATTCAGCACCGCCAAATTTTGTAGCTGTTTTGTAAAATACATTACCAGCTTCAATGCATGGCCATATTAAACAATCAGCATCTCCAGCAACTTCACCTTTTACTTTCTTAATTTGTGCAGACTCTTTGTCAATAGCTACGTCAAAAGCTAATGGTCCATCAACTATGGCACCCTTAATTTGTCCGCGATTTGCCATTGCAGCAATGATTGCAGCATCTGAGCAAGCAGGCATTCCAACTAATACTTGTTCTGTTGCAGCAATAAGTGCAACTTTGGGCATTTCAATTCCAAGAGTGTGAGCTGTTTTGATAACATAGTTTGTTATGGCAACTTTTTGTTTAAATTCTGGCAATGGAATAATAGCAACGTCAGAAGTAACTAAAAGTTTGTGATAAGCAGGTACTTCAAAAACACTTACGTGAGAAAGAACAGATTTCCCAGCAGGCATCAATCCTTTTTCTTTGTTAAGAATTGCATGCATATACTTGTCAGTTGAGCAAAGACCTTTCATTAAAATATCACCTTTTCCTTCGTTAATCAAAGCTACAGCCTTAACAGCAGCCATTGCTTCATTAGCTTCTTGAACCAAAGTGTACTTGTTTACATCAATTCCTTCGCTTTTGCAGGTGGCTTTAATGGTTTCAATATCGCCAACCAATGTTGCGTCAATAATTTCTGCATCAACAGCTTTTGAAGTTGCCCCAATAGTGTGTGCATCATTAGCAAAAGCTGCTACCAATCTTACTTTACCTTTTGTTTTTGCGGCAGTTATCATGTCGCTTAGTTTCGTAATCATATCTTTTTACGTGTTTAGATTTAAAATTTTTGCAAAGGTACTCCAATTTATTGACAGGGCAAACTAAATTAGTAAGAAAAATTGCAGTATCTTTGCACTTCAATAGGCGTGTTTTTACAGCTGACGTAAAAAGCTTGCAAATATTTTATGCCAGTAGTTAATAAACTAAGTAGCAACAAAGAAAGTGAATATAAAACTTAGGGCTGTAGAGTTAGAAGACAAGGATTTAATATATGAATGGGAAAATTTATTTGAGCTATGGGAGGTTTCTTCCACAACACGTCCTTTCTCTCATTTTGCAATAGAAACTTATGTTCGTTCTTGTCAAGATGCAGACATCTATTCTGAGGGTCAGATACGCTTAATGATAGATATGCAAGAGCAAGACAAAACTTTCACTGTTGGGTGTGTGGATTTATTCAATATAGATGCTCAACACCTAAGGGCAGAGGTGGGATTGTTCATTGCCTCTGAGTATAGAGGTCGTCATATTGCCAAGCAGACCATGGAACAGCTATTTTCTTATGCCACACATATATTAAATCTTAACCAGATATATGCTTTTATTCCACAAGACAATGCTTGGTGCATAAAATTATTTGAGAATTTAGGTTACAAATATTCAGCAACATTACAACAATGGATAAAGAGGGGAAAAACGTATTTGAACGTATTGGTCTATCAAAAGATAGTGTAGTAGTAAAAAAGGTTAAAGATGCTTATACCAAAAGAAAAGGACTTGTTATCGCCCTTTGTGCTTTGGTAGTTTTTTTATTAGGATTTTGCATTTTTATGCTCAGTGCAAAGGTGCAGATAAATGAGCAAAAGACTTATGCTTATGTTTATCCAAAAACTCAAAGATCATATTTGGTTAAAGAGTTAAAAAAACAAGATATTAAATTTAACAACTTTGTGTTTAAAGTGTTCTCTAAAGTTCTAATAAGTAGCAATGTCAAAACTGGACGCTATGAGGTAAAAAAGGGAATGAGCGTTTTTGCATTGGTAAGAAAGATTGCAGGAGGTAGACAAACAGCCGTTAGTTTGGTGATAGGTAAATCAAGAACAAAGGCTGAATTTGCTCAAAAAGTAGGAGAAGAGTTCCTCTTTGGAGGAAAAGAATTGTTGGTTAAATTAAATGATAAATTTTTCTTAAATAAATATGGTGTAGATTCAATTACTGCTCTAAATCTTTTTATTCCTAACACATATAATATATATTGGAATACATCTATTGAGAAGTTTTTTTCTAAAATGAAAAAAGAAAACACAAGGTTTTGGTTAGACAGACAAAGCAAACTTAATGCTTGTGGTTTAGATAAAAATCAAGTTCTTACTATTGCTTCTATTGTTGAGGAAGAAACAAATTACGCTCCTGAGAAAGCAAAAATAGCAGGGGTATATATCAATCGTTTTCAAAAAGGAATGCTTTTGCAAGCAGACCCAACCGTCAAATATGCTATTGGAGACTTTACAATAAAAAGAATAACTCTTGCAATGACAACTTTTCCTTCTCCTTATAATACATACAAAACAAAAGGTTTGCCACCTTCTCCAATATGTATTCCTTCTGTAGAGTCAATAGATGCAGTGCTTGGTTATGAACATCACAATTTCTTGTATTTTTGTGCTAAAGAAGATTTTTCTGGACGTCATAATTTTGCAACTACTCCACAAGAACATATGCACAATGCTCAACTATACCAACAAGCTTTGAATGCTCACGGTATACAATAAAATAAAACGCTGTTTAGATTTTTTGAAACTTAATTTCAGTCAGCGGAAAATTTATTCCTTTGTGATGAAACAGTATAAAGAAAAGAGCAATTGGTCTAATTGCTCTTTTCTTTATTACTTATGATTTTCTATGTGCACATGACAAGAATCGAACTTGCACATCATTGCTGATACTACCCCCTGAAAGTAGCGCGTCTACCAGTTTCGCCACATGTGCTTTTACTTTGAGAATGCAAAGATAACAATTTATTTTGTACTTTTGCATTTTACTTTTAGTCAAATGGAAAAAAAACAATCTTTTATATTACTTCTTGAGACAGCAACCTCGATTTGCTCAGTTGCATTGATTCAGGGAAATAATCTTATTGGACAACAAGAAGCACATATTGCCAATGTACATTCTGCTCGTTTGTCTTTGTTGATAGACGATTTGATAAAAGAGGCTGGCATCACATATAAAGATTTATCAGCTGTGGCTGTTAGTTGTGGACCTGGTTCTTACACAGGACTTAGAATAGGAGTTTCTACTGCCAAAGGTATTTGTTACGGACTGAATGTGCCTTTGATAAGTGTAAAGACTTTGGAAATACTCTGTCAAGCTGCTTTAGAGAAATATCCTTCTTGTCAAATTCTGGCAATGATTGATGCTCGTAGAATGGAAGTATATTCTGCTATATACAATAATGAGATGCAAGAGATAAAACCATTGAGTGCAGATATTCTAACGATAGAAATATATGACCAGTATTTTGATAGAGTAAAGCAAACTATTGTTGTGGGCGATGCTCAGCAAAAAGCTCAGCAGGTTTTTGCTGGTAAAGAAAATTTAGTTTTTGACTCTTCCATTTATCTGCAAGCAAAATATATGACCTCATTGGCTTGGGCAAAATACAAAGCGCAGCAATTTGAGTCTGTTGCCTATTTTGAGCCATATTATTTAAAAGACTTTGTGGCAGCTAAGTCAAAGGTAAAAGGTTTATACTCCAAATAACAACGTATACATTTTATGGGAAAAGACAAACTGAAACGATTTGCCGAGAATCTTACCTTTCCGAATATGTTTCAACAACAATTCAAACAAGTGCAGCAGGAAGGCTTTGCGCTTAGAGGAATATGGGCTAAGGCTTTTTTTAATAATGATAACCCAATAGTATTGGAACTCGGTTGTGGTAAAGGAGAATACACTGTTGGACTTGCAAAGATGTATCCAAACACAAACTTTATAGGAATAGATATTAAAGGCGCAAGAATGTGGAGAGGTTGCAAGAGCTCACAAGAAGAAAATATAAGCAATGTGGCTTTCTTGCGTACTTATGTTCAAATGATAGATATGTATTTTGCTCCGGAGGAAGTGAGCCAAATATGGATAACATTTCCAGACCCTCAACCCAAAAGAGTTAATAAAAGACTGACTTCTCCTTATTTTTTGAACGTGTATTCAAAAGTTATAAAGCCAAATGGGATAATACATTTAAAGACGGATTCTTCAGAACTTTATGATTACACTCTTAATGAGGTTCTTTTGCCAGAGGGGAAAAATATTCTTTTTCACACAAACGACCTTTATAATTCTTTATGTCAAGATGAGGCAATGAGCATTCAAACGTTCTATGAACAAATGTTCTTGAAACAAAATAAGCCCATAACATACATTAAATTTGAAATTTAATTACTACTTTTGCAACAAAGAAATGCAAAATGACGTTACAATAAACCCAAAAGACAGATTAATAACAACAAAACAAGTATAAGATGAAGAAAATAATTTTTGCTCTCGCTTTAAGCGTATTTAGTTTTGCTGCTTTTGCACAGCAAGATGATCCAGCTAAAATCAATCAATGGATTGATACGTATAATCAACTTAACATAGCAAAAGACTGGAATGGAATGTTGCAGCAAGCTGGTAAGTGCCAAACAGAAGTCCCTTCTTGGCAGTTGTTAAACTATTATAAGGGTATTGCTTCTTTTAATTTGAAGGCTTATGATGATGCAGAGGCTTTTCTATCTATATTTATAGAGCAAAGCAAGACTAATGCAGATGTTGATAAAACTAATATGTCAGGAGCTTATTTGTTAAGAGCAGATTCTTACTCTCAGCAGAAAAAAACTCAAGAGGCTCTTAGCGATTATAATGAATACTTAAAGTTAAACCCAAGTGATAACCAAATAGCTTTGAAGAAAGCTAATGTTTATTACAATAGTGGTGATATTGATGGCTACATAGCAGCACTTTCAACAGCCATTACAGCAGACCCACAGAACAAAACATTACTTGAAAACAGAGCTAACGCTTATGCTAAACAACAAAAATGGGCAGAGGCTGTTATAGATTATACAACATTGGTTGGAATGGAGCCTACAAACCAAGTATATTATGATAGCAGAGCTTTTGCTTCTTACTCTCAAAACACTTTACAAGGATACACAATGGCAATTGCAGATTATAACAAAATAATTGAATTGGGTGGAGACAAAGCTAAGTATTTGCCTTATTTGACTCAGTTAAACGCTACGGTAAAAGACTATAAGGCAGAGGTTGATGCTTGGAATCAACTAGTGGAAATACAACCAGACAATGAAAATAATCTTTATCGTCGTGGCTTAGCAAAGTTAAACAACAAGGACTACAAAGGTGCTGTTGCTGATATGGATAAATTTATTGCTAAGCAACCAAAGAATGAAAATGCATATAAAATTCGTGCCACAGCAAAAACAAAACTTGGAGACAAGAAGGGAGCACAAGAAGATGCAATAAAGATTATGGAACTTGAAGGCAAACCATTGCCAAAGGCTAATCCAAACACAAAAACAACAACTCCTGTAAAGAAGAAATAAAACAAAGAAATAAAATGCTGAAACTTGATTGCAATTTTCTGTAATCAAGTTTTAGCAGACTAAAACAAAGAAATAGAAAAAGCAATGAGTCAAGAACTCATTGCTTTTTTGTTTTTGGGTGTTTTTTTGGTGCAAAAGATTAGGCTGATAAGCTATTTCTTTGTAATTTTGCCCCTTAAAATTAGAATAAAACAATACAATACAAAGACAATAAAATGAAAGACGATAAATTATTTACAGAATTTCCACCTATTTCAACCAAAGAGTGGGAAGAAGCCATAGCTAAAGACCTTAAGGGAGCTGATTATGAAAAGAAACTTGTTTGGAAAACTCTTGAAGGTTTTAATGTAAAGCCATATTATAGGGCTGAAGACTTAAAAGATCTAAATCTTGCTCCTTCACAGAAAAAGGATAACAATTGGGATATACGTCAAGATATTTTTGAGAAAGACCTTAGGGCTGCTAACGCCATAGCTCAAGTGGGATTGGAAAGAGGTATTACTTCTTTGGGCTTAAATGCTCAAAACGTTATTTCAATAGAGGATTTGGAAACTCTTTTGGCAGGTATAGACATAACAAAGACTAAGATAAACTTCATTGCTGCTTCTTGCTATTATCATTTGGCTACTTTCTTTGTTGAATATATCAAAAAGCATAACATAGACTCAGATAAGGTTTATGGTTCAATGAACTTTGACCCTTTTGTTAAGGGTGCTTTATACAAAGGCGAGCTTTGCCATGCAGAGCAAGACTTGGCTCAAAGAGCTATTCGTTTGCTAAATACACTCAAAGATGCAGTGCCACATTTCAAATGCATAACTGTTAATGGACATGTATTCAATAATGCTGGCGCAGCCATAGTTCAAGAGTTGGCTTATACGCTGTCAGCTGCAAATGACTACATGGCGCGCTTGACAGACGCTGGTGCAAAGATAGATGATGTGGCTAAACGTTTGCAGATAGCTTACGCTATTGGTGGAAACTATTTCATGGAAATAGCAAAACTGAGAGCAACACGCCTTTTGTTTAGCAAGATTGTTGCTGCGTATGCTCCAGCTTGCAGTTGCTGCCAACAGGTGTTTATTGCAACAGAGTCTTCATACTATAACAAGACTATTTTTGACCCTTACGTAAATATGCTAAGAACAACAACAGAAACAATGTCCTCTGCCATAGCCGGAGCTGACTCTATTTCTGTTCATCCTTTTGATGTTGCTTTTTCAAAGGCTGATGAGTTCTCAATGCGTATAGCAAATAACCAACAAATACTTTTGAAAGAAGAGTCTTATATGAACAAGATAGTAGACCCTGCAGCAGGTAGCTACTACATAGAGAACCTTACACATTTATTATGTGAGGGCGCTTGGGCTTTATTCAAGAGTATAGAAGACAAGGGAGGATTTTTGAAGGCTATTCAAGAGGGAACAATTCAAGATGACATAGAGAAAATAGCTTCTCAAAGAGCAAAGGAGGCAGCAATGCGTAAGACAGTCATTGTTGGCACAAATCAATTTCCTAACCTTGGTGAGACAATGTCAGAAAAGATTACTTCTGTTTGCCCGGGTAAGATAGAAAACCGAGCAACTAAGATAAAGACTTTAAGATGGAATCGTTTGGCAGAGCCTTTTGAGAATTTGCGTTTAGAGGTTGAGAAAGCAGGCAAGAAACCTAAGGTATTCCTACTGACTTTCGGTAATATTGCAATGAGAAAAGCAAGAGCTGGCTTTGCAACAAACTTCTATGGAGTTGCAGGTTATCAAATTATTGATAACGCAGGCTTTTCTACTCCAGAAGAGGGAGCAAAACAGGCTTTGGTTTCAGGAGCTGAGGTGGTAGTTCTTTGTTCTTCAGATGAGGAGTATGATGCTTTGGTTGCAGGAGCAATGCCTTTGTTGAAAGGAAAGATAAAGTTCGCTGTTCTTGCAGGCAATCCAGCTGACAAGGCAGAGCAATATAAAGCAGAGGGTATCAATGACTTTATCCACGTAAAGACAAACTGTCTTGAGACTCTTATAGCTTACAATAAAGCCTTATTAAAGTAAATCAAAAACAGATAATCCAAAACATATAAGTGCGTTAGCTCTGCAAAAGGGTTAACGCACTTTTTTTTGCTGAATTAAATTGTGCTAAAATTCTGGATCTTTTTTCTGTAATACTAATTTGTTGTTTGCAATATGAAACTCCTCTTCTTGATAATCTCTTCTTATGCTGTCAGTCATTGGCTTGTCATAAACAATAAAAGAATATTCTTCTTTATAGTTGTCCCTATAATAAATAAGAAGGCTCTCCATTTTCAATTCCAATACAGTCGGCTTTGTCTAATTTTTCTTTTAGAGTCTTTATGGTGTTTTTGTTCCAACCTAAAGAATTAAATATGCTATCCATTATCTTGTCTTTAGTATTTGCGTCTTTCAAATCCAAGTCCATATCAGCTATCAATGAATATAAGATAATTTGCTCATTGTTTGAGTATGAATAAATATCAAAGTTGTTCAGGCGTTTTTTTGTGTCAAACACTATGTTAATGGTTTTGCCTTTGGGAACAATGGAGTTGTAATAAGTTTTTAGATCTCTGATAGCCTTTTCATTATTGTGAAAAGCTTTTGTCATTTCTGGAAAAGAGTAGTCTTTACTAAAAGCTCCAGCTCCAGAGAAGATAAAAACTATTGCAAAGTATAACAATTCAACACTCCAAGGACTATTGCAATGCATTTAATAACTCTTATCCAAAGTTTGTTTTTGGGCTTTTTGTTTATAAGTGGTGTTTTGCTTTGTTATTGAGAAGCAAAGGTACAAATAAATCTTATTTGCAAGCAATATAAAGCTGTTTTTGCAATGCAGGAGCTTTCAATAACAAAAAAACAGTCGCTTCACATAAAACGACTGTTTTAACAAACAATATCTTGGATATTGATTTTAATCACTGAAACATATACTCCTTGTTATCCATCAATAATACTTTGAATTCATCTATTTGCTTGAGGTCTTCAAAAGTCTTAATCTCCTTAGTGTTGCCTCTCTGATTTCCAAACTCTGATTTTGAAAAGTAAACATTATTGACATTAAACAAAGACTTGTATTCATTTATTCCTTTAACAATATATTTGTCTTTTCTTTTTTCAAATCCTTTGTTTGGATATACATCTCTTATATTTTTAGAAAACTCATTGCTCACAAGATATTTGCCTTTGTATTTTGTGTAGTTAGTAACCATGTAAAATTTGACTACATTACAATTGTAGTTAGCATTGGTATCCTCCATTTGTTCTACTGTAGTAATTGCAAAATCATTGCAATTGATATATAACCTCATAATGTTTGGAATTACTCTTATATAAAAAGGAATTACTAATGGTTTATGCTCCTTATGCGTAATGGTTATTATATATGATGACTCATTATGATTACTATCATATACTATATCCATACTATATTCAAAGCTATTTGGTCTTAGTTTTAAATATTTCAATTGTGTAACAATATCGATTTGTTTAAGATTAAAATTGGAATATACACTATCGGTTGTTTGCATATTACAATATAAAGGATATAGTACAAGGTTCAGTTTATTGTAGTATCCTTTATGTTTGTATATTCCTTTTAGATTAGTCATGAACATAAGACTATCTTTATTTTTAGCCATTTGAGAAAAAGAAATATCTAAATACATATTAGAAGTATAATAGTTGTCCTTTATACTGTTAAGAGCTTTTTTAATAATAGTCTTTTCATTCATTCCTGTTATGGTTACTGCTGAAAGAGTCCTTGCACAAGGTATCAACCTTATTATCTTTGTGTTTGAAAGTTCTTCAAAACTAAGCTTTTTGGATTTATACCCAACACAACTAAAAACAATAGTATTATCAGCTCTAATATTTGAAATAGAAAAGAAGCCTCTATCATCTGCAATCGTCCCAATAGGTTGATTTTGTACTGCAATATTTGCAAAAGCTATAGGCTCTTTAGTTTTATCATTAATTACTCTTCCTTGAAAACTATTCTGCTGAGAAAAAGACAGCAATGGAATTAGTAATATACAAACAATCAATAGTGAATTTCTCATAACTATAATATATCTTTTAAAATGATATTGCAAAGATACTCCATTAGTTTATAACAACACAATTATTTTGGAATATTATTCACATGTTATTCAATAGCAAAAGAAAACAAAGAACAAATCTGATTAAACGCTGTTTTTGCAATGCAGGAGAGTCAAATAGAAAATCAAATAAAAGAAAGCGAAAAATGAAACTTTGATTTAGCAAGCACAACATGGCATCTTGTCGCAATGAAACAGTGTTTTAGAAAATTAAAACAAAGAAATAATCGCTCAACATGCCATGTTGTGCTTGCTAAAACAAAGAAAGGATTTACCAAAACAAGAAAAGAATTTTCTAAAACAAAGTTTTGCGCTGCTAAAACAAAGCAAGCAAAAACCAAAATAAAAAAGGCAGGCACTATGGCCCGCCTTTAAGAATGCACTATGAAAAAATATCCTTATTTTCTTGGTTTACACATCTATTGTATTCCAAAAGAATATGCGTAAGCCCTGTTGTGGAGCAGATTTGTCCAAAGCCTGAATACGCTTTTTGAGTATTGGGGCTATATTGTCATCAACAATGCAGAGGGTTGCCATATTTTTGCTTGGCCAAGCGTGAGAACCCAGATGGGGTTCTCCGTCTTTGGTGCCCTGACCTTGAACATCAACCCAACGGGTAAAACCTTTGATTGACAGTTGATGCAAAATGCCTTCCACTTCCTCTACATGGGCTTGATTATATGCTATGAATGCTGCTTTCATCTTTACTATATGTTTTAATCTTTTTGTTTCTTAATACTTTATTAGTCTTTGTGCTTTTAAGCTATGGCTTTGAATTTCTTGCGATAGTTCTTTACCTCTCTGGCTGCAAAAACACAATAGATAGAAGGAATAAGTATCAGTGTGATTAATGTAGATACGGTTAAACCTCCAACAATTACCACACCCATTGGCTGCCACAACTCACTACCTTCACCAATACCCAAAGCCATAGGTACCATACCAAGTACGGTTGTTGCTGTTGTCATGAGCACTGGGCGCAAACGAGATTTACCACCAAGAATTACCGCTGAGGTAATACCCATTCCACGCTCTCTGTTTAAGTTTATGTAATCCACAAGCACAATACCGTTCTTCACAACTATACCAATAAGCATTATGGCACCAATAGCACTCATCATATTCAGTGTTCCACCTGTAAGCCATAAGCTAATAAGCATACCTGTGAGGGCAAAAGGCACAGAGAACATAATAATGAATGGAGAGCGGAAAGACTCAAATTGAGAAGCCATAACAATATAGACAAGCAATAGGATAAGTATACCCAGTGTTCCAATATCTGAGAAACTGTCTTTTTGGTCTTCAATAGAACCTGCAATCTTTGTTGAGATATTTGAAGGAATATCCATTTTGTCTATTTCTCCTTGAATTGCTTTTGTTGCAACGTCAAGAGTAGAACCATAAAGTGTGGCTGAAACCTTTACTATATGCTCACGATTTTGTCTTTCTATTGAAGGCGGAGCAAAACGCTCTACCACATTAGCTACTTCTGACAGACGCACTGCCTTGCCTTGAGCGTTGTACATGAGAATATTCTCAATGTCTTCAACACTTTGGCGGTGAGCTTTGTCATAACGAACCTTAATGTAGTACTCATCTCCGTCCTCACGGAACAAAGAAGCTGTCATACCATTCATTCTATTTTTAATGTATGTTGAAGCTGTTCCGACATTCAAGCCATTGAGGGCTAATTTCTCACGGTCAAAATCTATGTCAAACTGAGGTGTGTAGTCTTGACGTGAAATAGTTACATCTTTGAAGCCTTTTATCTTTTGCATCTTAGCCTTAATGCTATCGGCAAGCTGTGTTGTGGTATTGAAGTCATAACCATAAATCTCTACATCAACAGTTGAACCAGCTGTTATTCTATTTTGTCCTCCGGCTGTTACTGCTGATTTTTTAACTTCGGGATAAGAGGCAAGTAGTTTTCGCATTCCGTCAGCGATTTCAAACATATTGCGCTTACGTTCTTTGATAGAAGGCAACTTAACTCTGAAAGAGATGTAGTTACTTCCAGATGTTGACATAAGAGCCATAGCATTGGATTCGTCATCAGAAGGAACGCCAACAGTGTATGTAAGAGTTTTTATTTCAGGATACTGAGCCATAATCTCTTTTTGGAAACGCAAGGCAATGGCTTTTGAACGGTCTACATTAGCTCCTGCAGGTAACTCAATAGAACCTGAAATCTGCGCATTGTCTGAGGCTGGCATAAATTCTGTTCCAATGAATTTCATCAATACAAGAGAGAAAGCGAATAAGGCAATGGCAGAACAAATTGTTACTGTTTTGTGTCTAAGAGCCCAAGTCAGAATTTTCTCATATCCATTATCCAAAGCATCTAATGAGCGTTTGAAAGGAGCATATATTTTCTTGAAAGTAGGGTTTTCTTTCTGGTCTTTCTTGAAAAGAATAGAGCAAAGCATTGGAGTTAAACTTAAAGCACACACAATACTTACTATCATAATGATACAAATCATCCAACCCAACTGTTTGAACATAATTCCTGCCATACCAGTCATAAGAGTGAATGGGAAGAAAACGGCAATCAAGGTAAGGGTAGAGGCAATTACGGCAACACCAACTTCATTTGTTCCATAAATGGCCGCCTCGCGTGGGTGAGCTCCTCGCTCAATATGTTTGGTGACGTTTTCCATCACCACAATGGCATCATCTACCACCATACCTATGGCAATACTTATGGCCGAAAGTGAGATTACGTTCAGCGTATTACCAGAAACGTAAAGGTAGATAAAGGCTCCAATCAGTGACACTGGAATGGTTATCAGCACTATCAAGGCTGCTCTCCATTGTCCTAAGAAGTAAAGCACTACAATGACAACAAACAAGAAGGCCAGAAAGATTGTCTCTTTCAGTGAGCCAATAGAGTTTTGAATATTGTCAGTTGAATTCATTACTTCTGTTAAGTGAATATCATTAGGTAAGTTCTTTTGAATTTTAGGTAACTCTTGACGTATTTTTTTCATTACATCAACAGAGTTAGCTCCGTTTTGCTTTTGAACAACAACAGTTGCACCTTTTCTGCCATTGACATAACTCTCTTGAGCTTTCTCTTGCAGGGAGTCTCTGACTGTGGCAACATCGCTTAAAAAGACAGGTCTGCCACCAAAGGTTGAAACCACCAAATTGTTCAACAATTCACTCTCTTTTAATTCTCCTTCAATACGCATAGAGTAAGTTTCATCACCCACATCATAGCTTCCGGCAGGAGTGTTTTTGTTCTCTTGTGCAATGGTTGCGCCAATGGATTCCAAAGAAAGGTTGTAAGCCTCACTCTTTTGAGGGTCTACATTGATTGCAATCTCTCTTTTTGGAGCTCCTGTTATGTATACAGAACCTACACCGGTAATTCTGTTCAATGGATTAGCAAGTCCATCGTCAAGAATTTTGTAAAGTCCGGCTTGGGACTCTGTTGCAGAAACAGAATAGATAACGATAGGCATCATATCTGTAGATAACTTGAATATCATTGGTGTTGAACAGCCGCTTGGCAAGCTCTGTTTAACTAGTTCCAGTTTATCACGTATGTCATTTACCGCATTATCCAAATTTGTTCCCCAGTTAAACTCAACAGTTACTACAGAGGTATTCTCTTTGGAAGTAGAAGATAGTTTTTTCAAATTACTGACGGTTGAGAGTGCACTTTCCAAAGACTTGGTTACATTATTCTCCACATCTTCTGCACTGGCACCGGGATAAGAGACGATAACCAAAGCCTGATTCATATCAAATGAAGGGAACAGGTCAACGCTCAGTTTGCTTAAAGAAAAGAAACCCAACACCATTATGGCAACAAAGATAAGCGATGTTGTGATAGGTTTCTTTACTGATGATTCGTATAGTTTCATTTCTTTTTTGTGTGTTTAGATTGTTTGAGTTACTTTACCACATTGACACTTACTCCGTTCTTGAGTCTGCTCTGACCTTCGGTAACAACGTTTTCTCCTTCATTTATTCCTGAAAGGATCTCATAACGGTTATCTAAACGACGACCTAAGACCACTTGACGGAATTCTACTTTGCCACCGTTCTCAATATATACGTATTTGTTGTTTGTGCCTTCTTGTTTTACAATGGCTTTGTCAGAAACTAATATCTTCATTGCTTTGCCAAGGTTAAGTGTTGCACGGCCAAACATACCTGGTTTTAGCTTTTGGTTTCCGTTTGCAAAGGAAGCCTCCACAGCAAATGTTCTTGAAGCTGGGTCTATTGTAGGAGCAATAAGAGTTATCTTGCCAAAAAATTCTTCATCACCAAAGACTTCTACTGTAGCCTTGACTGCCATACCCAATTTTACTTTTGAGTACAAAGATTCGTTGATAGAGAATTTTAATTTCACTGGAGATATTTGCATAACTTGAAGTATTGGCTGAGAGCCAGAAACATCGCCATTGTCAAAGTTCTTTTGTGTTACCACACCATTGATAGGTGAGGAAAGAACTATGTTTCTTCTGAGGTTATCTGCTGACTTGCGAGCCACATCGTATTGTGTTTGCACTTGGTCAAGCTGTTGTTTGCTTACGCCACCGCTTTTGTATAGGGCGCTCATACGATTTAATTCGCTTTTTAGGTTAGCTAATTGATCCATTGTTGTAGCCAATGAAGTGCTTTCCATAGTTACAAGTCTTTGTCCTTTTCTTACGTGAGTACCTACCTGCACCCATATTTTTTCTATACGTGTTCCTCCGGCAGAAGTAATGTAATTCTTTACGGCTGCATCAACTGTAGAAGTGTAATCATAGATTTGGTCAATTTCTTGTGTTTGTGCCATTTCTACTTTAACTTTTACAGGAGAATTGTCTTGTGTTGTTTGTTTTGCATCTTTCTTTGTGCATCCAAAAAGTATCAATGGAGCCAATGCTGCTAAATAAATTATCTGTTTCATACTATTATTGTTTTCTTTTTTTGCTGTTTTTGTTTTCTATTCTTTTCCTAGTATCTTGTCAAGATTTGTTTTTGCTGTCAGATAGTTGTAAAATGATTGTTGATAGTTTAGTTTGCTTTGAGTGAGCGATAGTTCGCTGTCGTTCAATTCAAGTATTGTACCTGTGCCTGTTTGGTAACGCACTTTGGCAATGTCATATCCTCTTTCGGCTTGTGCAATAGCATCTTTGTTTGCCACGAGTTGTTCTTTGGCTGCCTCCATTGAGTTTATGGCTGATTGAATTTGTAATTTCAAAGCATCAGAAGTGTAGTCTCTTTGCAAACGCATCTCTTTTATAGCTAACTCTGTTTGTTTTTGTTGATTGATAATGGTATTGCCTTTAAAGATAGGTATACTCAAAGACAATCCTATGGCTGCGCTACCTACCCAATTATAGTCGGCTATTTTGAAATCCTCTGCCTGAGTTTGGTAAACATATTGTCCAAAGGCTGACAAAGAAGGCATGTGTTGAGTCTTAATTAGTTTAAGACTGTTTTCTGTTTTCTGAATGTTAAGGTCTAATTGACGCAAATCAGAATTGGTTGTTAGGTTTCTGTTAGAATCATAAGTCAAAGGCTCTTTGCTGTAATCTTCAAGAGTCTCTGCTATTTTTACTCCTTGCTCTGCTGGCAGAGAAAGCAACATTTTGAGTTGCAAAATAGCCAATTGCAATCCATTCTTTGCTGAAATAAATGATGGATTTAGGTTATTCACTTGCACTTGTGCTCTTATGTAGTCATATTCTGAGACAGCACCATTATTGTATGCATTTTCTGTGCTTTTGAGGGTTTCTTTGGCGTTGCCGATACTCTTTGTCAGTACATCTAAAGAAGCTTTTGCAAGCAGGCAAGCAAAATAAGCATCTTTCACTTGTTTGGTCATATCAATTTTAGAGGCTCTTGATTTCTCTAAAACTAAATCTATGTCGGCTTGTTTGTTCTTTAGAGTCTCCCAAAGTGAGAAGTTAACTAGTGGAAGTGCTGCAGAGAGTGTGCCAGTGAAAGAGTTCTTGTAACCAATCTCCATATATTTGGCTCCACCCATCATTGCAGAAAAACTTTCTGGCATAAACATAACTGATTTCTTTATGTTATCGGTGTATTGTCCGCTAGCAGACAATTGTGGTAAAAGATTGCCAATAGCTTCCTTCTTAGAATAGTCTATTCTCTGAATTTCTATATCAGCAATTTTAATTGTTGGGTTGTTGTCATGAGCAATCTTAAGTGCTGTAGCCAAATCTAAAGAAATGGTATCAGTGTTTTGAGCCACTGCTGTAAAGGAAAACATGCACAACCCTAAGGTTAGTAATTTAAAAATCTTATTTCTCATTTTTGTTATTTGTTTTCTTGTGTTTGTATTCTTCTGTGTAAATTTATATGTTTTGCTTTTGCATATTCTTCTATATATTGGTCTGTCAGAGCTAAGCCTTTTGTTGTGCATATACCTCTTATAATAATGTAAATGTGAGCACAAGCTAAGTCTATTGGTGAATAATGAGAGTCAGAGAAATAATGATTTATATTTACCAAAAACATATTCTCCTTAATCATATTTATCACAAAATCAATATCCATCAATTCTACAACGAATCCCTCTTTCTTTGCTTCGTTTAGCAGCAATAGTGAGTATTTTCTTTTCTGTTCAAAGAATGGAACAAAGATGGTTGTGAATATAACCAAATTATATTTCTGTAATTCTGTTACTCTCTCATATCCAATTGTTGACATTATATCTATAGTCTCTGAAATAAATTCCAGAAATTTTGTCATAGGGTCTTTGTCTTGCTGGACTATTTGTTTGCAATGTTCAATATGACAATCCAAATAGCTTTTTAGACATGAGATAAGCAAATCATCCTTGTCTGGGAATTGCTCATAAAGTGTTCTTTTGCTGATTCCAAGATTTTGAGCTATCTCATCCATAGTTAAAGCTTTGTAACTCTTTGACACAAGCAAGTTAAATGTCTCTTTTATTATTCTTTCTCTTAATTCCATATTTGTTTCTTCTGGCTAAATGAACGACAAAATTATAGAAAACTGTATAAACTAAATTAGTTTCCTTGTTCTTTTTTTTCCTTTTTAACATTTAGACGAATAGAATTTTGAAAACAAAATGCTGATTTTTAGAATTGTAAGGATTGTAGCTGAGAAAACTCATTTGTTTCTTTTAGTTTTCTTTAGTGGCTCTTTTTCTCTTGTTTTTAAAGTCAAGATAAAGAAAAATAGAACAAAGAAAACGAAAAATAGATCTTTGTTTGGCAAAATTATTTCTTTGTTCTATTTTGTCAGTGTGCTAAAAGATTGCAATAAAACATTGATAAGATTGGTTTTTGTTTTACTCTTTGCCCACCAAAAGAGGGCTGAAAGTAAAAAAATCCGACACAAACTCCACATAAGCAAAATATATTTCTTAACTTTGCCAGTTCAAATTAAACGAATTATAAGGCAAACTATGCATATTGCAGTTACAGGAAATATTGGTAGCGGAAAGACTACACTTACTGAGCTTTTGGCTAAGGAGTTTGGCTTTGAACCTATGTTTGAACAAATGGACGACAACCCATACATTACTTCATTTTATGATGATATGAGAAGGTGGTCATTTAACTTACAAATATATTTTTTAGACAAAAGATTTCGTCATTTGATTTCTGAAAAGAAACAGCACGAAAACTTGATTCAAGATCGTACATTATACGAAGATGCTTACATCTTTGCACCAACATTGCATGCAATGGGACTTATGGCTACCAAAGACTATGAAACGTATTTGAATATGTTCGAATTACTCAATTCTTTCATTGCCCCACCAGATTTAATTATATATTTACGAGCTTCTGTTCCTACACTTATTCGCAATATTCAAAAGAGAGGTCGTGATTATGAAAGTGCAATCAGAATAGATTATATTTCCTCACTTAATGACCGCTATAACAAGTGGGTAGGAGACTATAAAGACGGTAAGTTGCTTACAATAGATATTGACAATCTTGATTTTTCAACAAAAAGAGAAGATTTGGGAGTGGTGATAGAAAAAGTAAGTGCAGAAATTAATGGATTGTTTTAAGGCAATGGATACAGAAAAGAAAAGAATATTAGCAATAATTCCAGCCCGTTGGGCTTCTAGTCGTTTTCCTGGCAAACCTTTGGCGAAGATAAGAGGAAAAGAAATGATTCTTTGGGTGGCAAAAAGGGTGGAAACAAGCAATTTATTTGACAGAGTTGTAATAGCAACAGATAGTCGTCAGATTTATGTTGTCGCTAAAGCAGAAGGATATACTGCTATTATGACTTCAGAGGATTGCTCTTGCGGTACAGAACGCTGCAAAGAGGTTTTGACTATTTTAGAAGAAAGTGGTGAGAAATATGATGTAGTAGTCAATGTTCAAGGAGATGAACCACTGATTTCAAGAACTCAATTACAACAAGTGCTATTGCCAATGCGTGAGGATAAAACACAAATTGCAACACTGTGTAAAGTGATTGAAGACGAACAAACATTGCTTAGTCCTGACAATGTCAAAGTAGTAATGAATCATAATGGAGAAGCAATTTATTTTTCTCGTTCTGTTGTGCCTTACAATAGAGAAACCACACTTGAATACGGTATAGCCAAAGGATATTACTACAAACATTTGGGACTTTATGCTTATAGAGCACAAGTGCTCAAAGAAATAGTGGATTTGTATCCTTCAGAATTGGAAAAAATTGAGTGTTTGGAACAGTTGCGTTGGATAGAGAATCGCTATATAATAAAAGTGGGAATAACAACAGATGATTCTGTTGGCGTGGATAGCCCACAGGATTTGCAAAAAGTAGAAGAGATATTAAACAGACAAATATAGAATACACACAAATACAGTAACGTAATATGAATGTATCAGCCAATTTATTAGATTATTTGAAAACACATGATAGTGTAGAACTTACTGGTATAGGAACTTTTTTTGCAAAGAATACTCCTGCATCTATGAGTCCTATAACAAATACTCTCACTCCTCCAAAGAGAGAGGTGACTTTTTCAAACGAACAAAACAAAGACATGGGCTTTGTTCAAAGTTTGGCAAAGAGTGAATTTATATCAGAGGATACTGCTTTGAAGTGGATAACACAGTATTCTGATAGCATAAAAGAAAAACTTGCTATTGCAGGAGAATGTAAAGTGGGACAATTAGGATTGTTGAAAAAAGGAACTCTTTCAGGCTATGATTTTATAGAGCAAGAGGGGTTGAACCTTTTGGAGAGAAGTTTTGCTTTTTCTGCACTTAAGAATGTAAAAACTTTTGAAAAAGGCGACTATATTGACACAATAAAAACTAAAGAGCCTTTGGCACCAATAGCTCCAGAGGAAAAGAAAGAAGAGGGTGCAGAGCAACAAGTTCAAAACTTTGGAAATCTTGAGAGCATAGTTATAGCTACAGCCAAAGAACAAGAAAGCGCAGAGCAAAGCAAAGAGCAAGAACCTTCTGTGAGAGACTACATAAAAACAAGAGAATATAAACAAAATGAGTCTTCTATTGATTTGGAGCAAAACGAAAAGAAAAACATCATCTTTGAAGAAAAAGAAGCAATAAAAGAAGATGATAACCAGATAAAAGAAAATCAACAAGAGGTGCAAAAGCGTTTGGAAGAGCAGGAACAGGCAAATCAAATACAAGACACAGAGAACCAATATACAGAAGAACATATATACATTGAGTCTAAGAAACACCATAGTCATAAAATGCCAAAGAGAGCAAAAAGATTTTGGAAAGTTATTTCTGTGATAATATTTGTGCTTTTGCTTTTGTGTGCTTTTGTGATATTTGCTCACTATATGTGCTGGTTAAAGAAATGTCCACAATGCAAGACTTTGTCTGCAAAGCTCAATACTTTTATTGTGCCAAAGTGTGATAGAGTTGCGCCAGCTAAAACAGTTGTTGTTTCTCCAACGCAAACAGCTACAGAAACTTCAATGGAAGAGGTTGTAACACCAACCACACAAACACCAAAGGAATATACCGTTGCGCCAGTGTCAAAAGAAAAGCCTGCAAAAGCAAAAGCTGATAAACAGGAAAAAAATGTAAAAACTAAATCAGAGGCTAAAACTACTAAGGCAAAAACAACTAAGAAAACAGCTAAGAAAGCAAAGGTTAGTGGAGAGAAAGACAATCCACCACAACCAACAGCAGAGATAGATTACACAACTCCAATAATGATGCAAAGTGTTTCTCGTTTGGGATTTGATGTTGTTGGCTCTACAGCCACAAATCGTTCCACAGCAGAACAAGCAGCCAGAGTTGCACGCTCACAAGGCTATGATAGCTATATTATTTCAAAAAATGGCAAGTATTATGTATCTTATGGCTCACGCAGAACATCTGGTGAGGCAAATATTTTCATGAAACAGATTAGCAAAAAGAGTGGAGATAGAGGTTTTTATATTATATCACGTTAATTAAATATGCCTTCTGTAGTTAAGGAAATTTATCAAACATATACATTGAGTAATGGTTTACGCTTGGTACATCGCTATACTTCCTCACAAGTTGCTCATTGTGCCATAACCATAAATGTTGGTTCGCGCGATGAAAGAGTGCAAGAAAACGGAATGGCACATTTCATTGAGCATTGCATATTTAAAGGTACAAAAACCAAAAGCAATAGACGCATACTTTCTTTGGTAGATGCCACAGGTGGAGAACTAAACGCTTTTACAACCAAAGAAGAAACTTGTATCTATGCTACTTTTATGGTGCCTTATTATGAGAGAGTATTGGATTTGTTTAGTGACATTGTTTTCAATTCTGTGTTTCCTGAGATAGAGATAGAAAAAGAGAAAAGCGTTATAATAGATGAGATAAACTCTTACCAAGATAGTCCAAGTGAGCAGATTTTTGATGATTTTGAACTTTTGCTCTATGGTCGTACAGGTTTAGGTCGCTATATTTTGGGCTCAGAAGATAGGGTTCAATGCTTTACATCTGCGCAATTAAAAGATTTTATTGCACAAAACTATGCCACGGATAAAATGGTGCTTAGCACAATAGGCAATATTGACTTTGAAAAATGGGTGAGATTGTGTGAGAAATTTTTTTCTTCGTTTGCAAAAAATGAAACAAAGAATCATCGTACGCAAACAAAGAAATACTCTGTGCAAACAAAGGTTTACCACAAGGATACAAATCAAGCTCATCTTGCAATAGGCAATAGGGCTTACTCTTATAAAAATGACAAGAGAGTTCCTTTTACTTTACTCAATAATATTTTGGGAGGAGGAGCAATGAATAGTCGTTTGAATATGCATATAAGAGAGAAGTATGGCTTGACTTATGCTTTGGAATCTTCTTATACAGCTTATTCAGACACTGGAGTTTTTATGGTTTATGCTTCAATGGACTTTGAACAAACACAAAAGACCATTAAACTCATAATTAACGAACTTGCTTCTTTTGCAGACAAACTTTTGACTCCTTTGGCACTAAAACAAGCTAAAGAACAGTTTATTGGGCAAATGGCAATTCAATATGAAAACAATCAAAACGAAGTAATATCAATGGGTAAGAGCCTTTTGAATTATGGAAAAATAGATACGCTTGCACAAATGAACCAAGAGATAAACTCATTAAGTTCATTGCAGTTGCAAGAAGTAGCAAATGAAGTATTCAATAATAAACAGTATTCACAAATAACTTATTTATCATGAGTAGAATGATTAAGAAAATTGGTGTTTTAGTTTTAGCTGCTTTGTTGTTTTCAACAAGCGTTGCTTTTGCTAAGAAAGCACCAAAGGCAGACGAAGGTATGTGGTTGCCAATCCTTTTGCAGAAATTAAATTACCCTCAAATGCAGAAAATGGGATTGAAACTCACAGCAGAAGATCTTTATAGTATTAACCACTCAAGCCTAAAAGACGCTATTGTAAGAATGGGTAATTTCTGCACAGGCGAAATTGTATCTAACGAAGGTTTGATGTTTACGAATCACCATTGTGGTTATGAGTCAATTAATAGCCAATCAACAGTAGAGCATGACTACTTAAAGAATGGTTTTTGGGCTTATAGCAAGGGGGAAGAGTTGCCTATTGCTGGTTTAACAGTTTCTTTCCTTGTTAGAATGGAAGATGTTACAGCCACAATTACAAAAGGCTTCAATGCAAAGCAACTTTCTTCTCCGGAAGCACAAGACTCTATTGCTGCAAGAAGCAAAGTTTTAGAGAAACAGTATTCAGAAAATGGACATTATGAAGTTAGCGTTGAGACTTTGTTTGAGGGTTTGGAGTATTATATGTTTATCTATGAGACATACAAAGACATTCGTCTTGTAGGGGCACCACCTTCATCAATAGGTAAGTTTGGTGGAGATACAGACAATTGGATGTGGCCACGGCATACGGGAGACTTCTCTATTTTTAGAGTTTATGCTGGCAAAGACAATAAACCAGCTGACTATTCAAAAGACAATGTGCCATTGACTCCAAAACATTTTTTGCCAATTTCTTTAAAGGAAAAACAAAAGAATGATTTTGCAATGATATGGGGCTATCCTGGCTCTACTTCTCGTTATATGACTTCTGGTGAGGTTGCTAATACAATCAATGTAATCAATCCTTCAATTTATAAGGCAGGTAGTTATATGTTGCCAACAATGAAAAAACTTATGGATAAGGAAGATAGAGTACGTCTTATCTATGCCTCTGACTATGCAGAACTGATGAATGTTTGGAAAAACAAACAAGGAGAGTTGCGCGGTTTGAAACGCCTTGATGTCTTTGATAAAAAGAAAGCTATAGAAGACCGTTTGGCAGATTGGATTTCTCAGGATAATTCTCGTCAGCAAGAGTATGGCAATGTGTTGAGTGAGTTGCAAAAAGCAAATAACGTTCTTGCAAGCGCAAAGACAACAAAATATTCTTGGTATGCAAACATTGGACTTATGGCTTCAAAACTTACACTTATGGCTCTTAGAACTGAGAGAACAATAGCAGCAATGGAGTCAATGCAAAACAATAAAGAGATGTCAAAGGAACAAAAAGATGCTATTATAAACACAATTAAAACGAAGGTTAAAGCAAATGGTGATGAGCATTATGCAAAATATGACCCTGCAACAGAGAAAGAACTCTTCCGCGCTTTTGTTCAAATGTTATATGAGAATGACAAAAACTCTCAAGTTACAAAAGTAGTCAATGAAAAGTTTGACGGTAATGTAGATAAATATGTAGAAAAAGCTTTCAAGAAGAGTATCTTTGCAACAAGAGAAGATTTTGATAAGTTCTGTAAAAACCCTTCTGCAAAGAAACTTAAAGGAGATTTGATTGTTTTTGCTGCAGAAAGTGCTATAGCTTACTTTAATGATGAAAATTCTCAGAAAGCAGAAAGTAATATCTCAGATGCTCGCCGTATGTTTGTGAAAGCTCTTAGAGAAATGGATCCAACATTGGTTCAATATCCAGATGCTAATATGACAATGCGTATGACTTATGGCTCTGTTTTGGATTACTATCCTGCTGATGCTGTTCATTATGACTACACAACAACTATTGATGGTGTAATGGAAAAAGAAGACGAAAGTAGTGATGAATTCCAAGTGCCAAGCAAACTAAAAGACCTTTATGCAACTAAAGACTATGGTCAATATGCTAACAAGAATGGTGGAATGACTGTTTGCTTTCTTACAAATAATGATATCACAGGAGGTAACTCTGGTTCACCTGTTATTAATGGTGAAGGACAATTGATGGGACTTGCTTTTGACGGTAATTGGGAAGCAATGAGTGGAGATATTGCTTTTGAACCACAATTACAAAGAACAATTTGCGTTGATATACGTTACGTTCTTTTCATTATTGACAAATATGCAGGAGCAAAGAACCTAATTGACGAACTACAAATAATAAAATAATAAATGACACTAAAAAACGACAAAGACAAAATTAGCTATATCATTGGCGAAGATTTGGGCTCTTCATTTGTGAGAGATGGTTATGAGATAGATCTTGATATTCTTATTGAAGCAATGAAGCTTACCTTCAATGGAGAAAAACTTACAGACTTAACTGATATAGAAAAAGACAAGGTTTTGCAAGCATGGCAAACTCAAATGCAAGCTAAGAAAGCAAAACAAAACCAACAAGCAGGCATAAAAGCAAGAGAGGAAGGAGAGATTTTCTTACGTTCAAATAGAGAAAAAGAAGATGTTACAGAGACTCCAAGTGGTTTGCAATACATAGTAATGAAAGATGGCAATGGAGCTAAACCAAAGCAGACTGATACAGTGAAAGTGCATTATCATGGCACTTTGCTCAATGGTACTGTGTTTGATTCTTCTGTTCAAAGAGGTGAGCCTATTGCTTTTCCTTTAAATCAAGTGATTGCAGGCTGGACAGAGGGAGTTCAACTGATGAGCGTGGGAAGCAAATACAAGTTTTTTATCCCTGCTGACTTAGCTTATGGTGATGCACCTGTGGGAAATATTCCTTCAGGAAGTACTTTGGTTTTTGAAGTAGAACTATTAGGAATACAATAATTGGAATATTACTTATATCATAAGGACAGAGCAGAAGGTCTGTTTGGAAGAGATTACTTACAAACTTCAAAGAATAGACAGATGTCCTATTGGTCTAAGCAGTTATTGATAAGAAAAGCACATAGAAAGGGTTTATCTAATTGCGCATACAAATTTACGCGAGAGGGTAAGCCTTTTTTTATTTATCACCCAGAGTCCCATTTCTCTATTTCTCACAATCAAGATTGGATTGGCATAGCTTTTTCTAATCATAGCGTAGGAATAGATATTGAAAAGATCAGAGTGTATAAGCCTATGCTTGTCAAGAGGTTTTTTCACCCTAAAGAGTATGAGTTTTTACAGTCTTTCAATTTCCAAGATGAGAAAAACGAGGCTTTCACAAGGCTTTGGACTCTGAAAGAGGCTTATGTCAAATGCACAGGCACAGGCATAGCCAATAACTTTGACAAGTTTGCCATTTCCTTTAAACTCATTAAAGAGAATAAACCAGTAATATCAATTTGCGAAAACAGCACAAGAGTAAGCCTTGCTTCCTTTTATCAAGAGGGAGTGTTTATATCCATAGCCGAAGAATATTAGTCAGAAAAACACTTTTCTAATTCAATGAAACGAAACTTCGTTTTGTGAAATTATTTCTTCGTTTTAGCAAATTATTTCTTTGTTTCGTCAGAGCGAAACTTCGTTTTTTTTATCGCTTTCTTTGCCAATTAAAACCTTTATTATACCTTTGTTCTCAATTAATCAATAATGTTTAAGGTGATTTCAAACAAATACTTTATGAAAAAAGCAGTACTAAAAATTTTGGTCAGTGTTTTAATACTCTTATGTATTAGCACAAACACCGCAAAAGCATACGACTTTTCTGCTGTAAATAGTGATGGTGATACACTTTATTATAATATTACTGATTCAACAAATCATACTGTATTTCTAACGTATAAAAACTGTATTTATGGTACATATATTACATATAATTCTGATTATTCAATATCTGGAATGTTAACAATACCTTCTTCTGTTACACATAGTGGGATAACTTATAATATAATAGGTATTGGTGGAAGTGCTTTTAGTGGTTGTACAGGCTTAACCTCTGTAAAAATTTCCAAGTATTGGTGATTATGCTTTTTGGGATTGCACAGGCTTAACATCTATAATTTGCAAGGCAACAACTCCGCCAGCGATAGATAATTCTTCTTTTGATAATGTTACTATTCCTGTTTATGTTCTTTGTTCTTCTGTTTCTGATTATCAAAGCAGTTATTGGGGAACAACGTTTAGCAACATTAAGGGTTTTTCATCTGATACAACAATCACAGCCCATATCAATCAAGGTTCATATACATTAAACGGCTTTAATGCTGACTCAACAGGAGTATATCTTAATGCAACAGAAAACGCAGACGCTTGTTATGACCTAAAGGTACTTTATCTTACTGTTGGCTCAAGGAAGATGTGGTGAATAGCGATAATCAATTCTCAGCCTTTATTTATCCAAATCCAGCAACAAACAATGCAACTCTTAAAGTTGAGGGCTTAAAGGATAAGGCACAAGTAACGGTTTATGACATTCAAGGCAGACAAATAGCAAGTCAAACGATGGGTGCAGGACAAAGCGAGCTAAACATAAGCGTTGCAGGTTGGGCAAAGGGAGTGTATAATGTTAGAATTGTAGCAAAGAACAATCAGAGCCTTTGCCGAAAACTCATTGTTCAGTAACAACAATATATTTTTATATATAGAAAACCGTAGGGGTGTATTGCATACGCCCTTTTTTGTTATGTGTGGTTGTGTTCTTACTTTGGGGAAAAAGAAAAGGCAATTGCCTATTTACAATTGCCTTTTCTTTCAATTATCAAATGATAATTATATAGAGGTGTCTTACTTAATGATAGTTGAAGATGCTTTTAGAACTACTAATCTAAATCCAACTCCATGTTGATTTGCAAGTTTTACATTAGGGTCGTCCTTGATGTATTTTCTTAATTTTGTTATGTAAACGTCCATACTTCTTGCGTTGAAATATGTATCGTTTTTCCATACTCTTTGCAAAATAACTGCTCTATCAACTGTCTGGTTAATTGAAAGACAGAATATCTTTAGCAATTCTGCTTCTTTGCCTGTGAGTTTAATTTCTTTCTTTGGAGCTTGTTTTGTGCCCTTGAAGTTAACAACACGACGAGCGTAGTCAAAAACATAGTTGTCTCCAATATTGAAGACGTCATCTTCTGGTTTGTGAAGCATAGACCTTCTGGCAATGGATTTAATTCTGCAAAGCATTTCTTCCATAGCTAAAGGTTTGCGAAGATAATCATCACAACCAAGATCAAAACCTTTAATTACATCTTTCTCATCGACCTTATCAGAAATTACTAAGATAGGAATTTTAGGGTCTAAATCTCTAATCTTTTCCAAAACTGCGTATTTGTCAACGAAACTTAAAGTTTGATTAATGTCTCCCAATACAACTAAATCAATTTCATCAGAAGAATACACTTTTATAGCGCTATCTCCATCTAAAACTAATGTTGTAGGAAAATCATTTTGTTCAAGAAATGTCTTTAGGATAGGTCCCAAATTTACATCCTTTTCTGCCAATAAAATGTTTACTGTTCTCATATTTATTTTTTTTATTATTAGTGGTCGTATTTTATATTTATACTACTACTATCATAAGACAAACAAAATAGTCTAAGGTTTAAAATTATGCAAAGTTTAGCTCTTTATTTTATTGCACAAATCTAAATAACTTATCCCATCTAATCTTTTTATACCAAGGCATATCTTTGTTTATAGATAGCCAAACAAAAGATGCTTTTCCAACAATATGGTCTTCTGGAACAAACCCCCAAAAACGAGAATCTGCACTATTGTGACGGCTATCTCCTTGCATCCAATAGTAATTCATTTTGAAAGTGTAAGTTGTTGCTTTTTTACCATTGATATAGTATGCGCCAGAAGAGTAAGAGAGCGTATTGTGTTCAAAGACTCTGATAATTCTTTTGTAAAATGCTACATTCACAGGGTTCAAGTTTACACTCATTCCTTTGCGAGGAATAAGTATAGGACCATAATTATCTATATTCCATTTCAAATCTGCTATGTAAGGAAAGAGATCTTTGTCTTTAAATCCATTCATGCACAAGACTGGAGAAATTCTTTTAACATAAGGGAGTTTCTTTATCTTTTGAAGTATTTCTATTGACAAAGGTAGGGTTGGGTAGTTTGTGCCTTTTGATAGTGATAGTGAAATGGCTTTATTTTTCTCTGGGTTGTGGAATAACTGGTCAGATACATAAGCACACAAAGAAGTGTAATTGTTCTCTTTGCGGAATTGAGAAGTATCTATCATGCGGAAAGTTATCTTGCAATTTATGTTAGAGAGTGCTTTTGAAAGTGATTGGTAATTCATTGTTCCATTGCTTAGTGGCTCTACGTCAATGTCAGGCAGTACTGATAGAATTTCTATCTCGTCTTTTGTTAAGGAAGCATAAGTTGAGGAATACATCATTAACATATCTTCTTTTGACACGCCCATATTTAACAATTCGTCTTCGTTTAGTTGTTGGTTGTCTTGTGTCTCTATTCTGTATGTTATTTGGTAATCTTTTGGAGACTCTATAGCTTTGCCGTTTATATAAACCACTTGATTTTTTAGCTCTAATTTTTCACCAGGTAAGCCCACGCAACGCTTTATGAAGTTTTCTCGTTTATCAACCGGTCTTGTTATTATGTCACCAAAAAATTCTTTGTAATTCCAAACAGAATCTCTACCATAACGTCTAACTAATGAATAGTAGCTTTCATTGCTTTGATATGCAGTTGAAAGGGTGTCACCGTCAGGAAAGTTGAATACCACAGCATCACCTCTTTTTATACTAGAATAACCAAAGAAACGATGATAAGGTACTTGTATCCACTCTAAATAAGATTTTATTCCCAATATTGGTAGGGTGTTATGAACCAAAGGAAAAGTTAGAGGGGTGTTAGGTGTTCTTGGACCATAAGCTAACTTGTTTACAAATAAGAAGTCACCAACCAAGAGTGATTTTTCCATAGAAGAAGAAGGAATTTTATAGCTCTCAAAGCCGAAAGTTCTTATCACTGTGGCAGCTACAACAGCAAATAGTATAGCATCTACCCATTCTCTTGTTGAAGAAAAATGAATTTTCGGCAAATCTTTTGGAGCTGTGTATTGTTCTTTCTTTGAAAATCCAATCCAAGGCAAAACAATAAAAGGAAAGATAATTGAACATAGTTGAATGAGAATTCCATTCTTGCGAAAACATTTCATTATCTCCACAATCATAAGCATAATCACAAAGACATTAACAAAGGGAATTAAGCAATATATAAACCACCAAAATTTCTTGTCAATTATTTTTACCCCATACCATATATTTACAAAAGGTATTATTGCCAGCCAGCCTTTTAGCCCTGCTTTTTTAAAAATCCTCCATAATCCCGCAAAAAAAAGGACTATCATTATTAATAGTAAAATTTCATGTATTGTCATTTAATTTCTATTTTGTTGGTGAAAAATGATATTTATTTGCTACTTTTGCAAAAATAAAAACGAAAGAATATAAACAAATATTGTAATGAGAAGAATAATAATAACATTGGTTTTATTTTTGCCGCTGTTTTGCCAGGCGCAAAACGTAGATAAAAGCGAGCTTTTGGCAACAGATTACAAAATGTCTTACACCCTTAACCTTATAAGAAACTTTTACACACAAAAGACTGATGTTCCTAAAATTGTTGAAAAAGGAATAGTGAATATGCTTAAGGAATTAGACCCTCATAGTGTGTATATTTCAAAAGATGAAGTGCAAAAAATGAATGAGCCATTGGTTGGCAACTTTGACGGAGTTGGAATTAGTTTTCAGCTTTTGGCAGATACAATTCATGTTGTTGATGTCATAAGTGGAGGCCCTTCTGAAAAGGTTGGAATACTTGCAGGGGATAAGATACTGAAAGTGGACAATTATGTGGCAATTGGAGATAGTATTAAGAATGATTGGGTGTTTAAACACCTCAGAGGAGTTAAGGGTACAAAGGTTCAAATAACAGTTTTGCGTTTAGGACGTATAGAACCATTGATTTTTAATGTAACAAGAGACAAAATACCTCTCACAAGCGTGGATACATGGTTTATGCTTGACAAAACAATAGGTTATATAAGGCTTGATCGTTTTGCTCAAGAGTCTGGAGATGAAGTTGTAAAAGCCATAAAGGATTTAAAAAGTCAAGGTATGAAAAGTCTTATCTTTGACCTTAGAGGTAATGGAGGTGGATACCTTGATATTGCTTTTAAAATATGTGATGAATTTCTTTCAGATGATAAACTGATTGTCTATACCGAAGGAGTTTCTTCACCTCGTCAAGACCTTGATGCTCATATTAAAGGAAATTTTGAAAATGGTAAGCTCATATTATTAATAGATGAAAATTCTGCCTCTGCTTCTGAAATTGTCTCTGGTGCTATTCAAGATTGGGACCGTGGAGTCATTGTTGGCAGAAGAAGTTTTGGTAAAGGCTTGGTGCAAAGACCTTTTAATTTGCCTGACGGCTCTCAAATACGTTTGACAACTTCTCATTATTATACTCCAAGTGGTCGTTGTATTCAAAAGCCATATAATGATGGAGTGGAAGATTACTTCAAAGATTATATGAAACGCTATCAGCACAAAGAATTTATTACACCTGATTCAATTCATTTCCCAGATAGTTTGAAGTATTTTACTGCTAACAAACGCGTTGTGTATGGTGGCGGTGGTATTATGCCAGATGTTTTTGTGCCAATGGATACTTCTCGTGCCTCTGACTATCTTATCAATTTACGTTCAAAAGGTTTGTTCAATACTTTTGCCCTTAATTGGGCAGAAGAGCATAGGGCAGAGTTCTTGAAGCAAAATCCTACTTACGAAGACTTTTGCAAGGCTTATGATAAGTTAAATCTAATGGAAGATTTTACAGCTTATGCCACAAAAGAGGGTGTCAGTGCTAAGGATATAAAGAAAGAATGGGTCAATGGTTGGTTTTTGGATTATTTGCAAAAGCAATCAAAAGACACAACAAAGACTGCATACACTTCTTATGAAGACTACACTCAGGCACTTTTGTCTTCTGCTCAGTTGCAACAAGAATTGAAAGACAAAGCAAAGATTGAAGATGCAAGATTGGGTGAAATAAATGATAAATCTAATATATATATTGCAGCAACATTGAAAGCCATAATAGCTCGTAACCTTTATGGAACAAGATATTACTATCAAACTATTCAAGATACTGACGACGTGTTGCAACAAGCAATCAAGGTGTTGAAGAATGACAGAATGTATAACAGCCTTTTGAAACCTAAGAAGTAAAAGGCACTAATAGCCTCTTGCCAATGACTGATTCGATCTGCGCAATGACTGATTCAGAAATCTAAATGACTGATTGGGTAAACGGAATCAGTCATTGGTAAAAGCAAAACAAAGAAAGCACAGCGCTAAAGTACGGACAGCAAAAAAGGGAATAATCTTTTGGATTATTCCCTTTTTTCTTATGTTGTTAAGCACTCAAGAGTGCAAGAGCTTTTAGTTCCTTAATACCTCTATAACTCCGTTAAAATCTACATTCTTTACAGGACCACGACCTACAAAGTGGTAGTAGTATGTTCCGCTAGGAGAGTTTGTCTTGTTAGGGTCCCAAACATCTTCACCAGAACGAAGGTCTTGACGGAAGAATATTCTCTTGCCAAGGCGGTTGTAGATAGAGAATTCATTATCTGGGTAAGCCTGACCATCTATGAGATTACGAATTGTGAATACATCATTTATACCGTCTCCGTTAGGTGTAAGAACATTAGGGAAGATAAGGCTGTCATTGATGATAGTTATTACTTTAGAAATTGTATCATGGCATTCGTATACAAAACCACTTGGGGCTGTATTTACACTATAAGCATCTAAGGATACAGAATAATCTCCTGTTGTGTTTGCACCTGGTGCTGCTATCCAAGTGTAAGAAGGTGTTTTGCCAAATATATTTTCTATCAATGGGCTTTGTTTTGCTTTCTGAATCTTCCAGTGATATTGATTTTTAGCATCGTCAGGTGTTGTGAGGTTAATGAAACTTATTGTTGGTACTGTTACAGAAGGATTTAAAGGTGTCCAGCTGAACTCTGCTTTAGGACTCTTATATACATTTATAAAGTAGTCTTGGCGTATTGAGTCTGTGCAACCCTCTGGAGAAGTAACTTTTAATTTCACATCATAGCTTCCATAAGGGAAAGAGAATGAAGGGTTGGCTGTGTAGGCCTTTTGACCACCAACAGTCCAATCAAATTTTGCTGCATTTTCCGAAGTGCTATTGAGTGTAAATTCTAAAGGTTCGCAACCTTCCAAAGGACTTTTGCTTGTTGAGAAAGAGGCTATAACAGGTGGGTGAACAATTAAGTTTATGCTGTCTAATCCATAGCAATATGTTTTTCCATTAGTGTTCATTATTTGAACAGCATAGATAACAGTGTCATTTGTATTCTTTGCAGCGTGAGCAACAATAGTTGATGTTGTGTCTCCTGTTGGTTCCCAACTGTATTTTGTAGCATTAGGGAAGTGAGGGTCAAGCAATACATCTACTGTTTCGCATACAGCTGTGTCTGGTCCAAGATTTGGAGTAGGAGAGCATACAACATTAAGGTGTGTTATTGTGTCCCAAGTGCAACCAAAGTCATCAACAATACCGATATTGTATTTGTAGTTGCCACAAGAGTCTACAGGAGGGAAAATTTCTCCTTTGTCAGATGCAATACTACTGATGAATGGTCCATTCCACATAACTGTATCCAAACCTACTTGATAAGTCCAGTTTGCTGCAGAAGAATTATTTAATGCCAACCACCACGCAAAAACAAATCCGTTATCACCTCCCCAGTTATCATATATTTCGAGGTTCCATTCTCCATTAAGTGGGCAACCAATCAATGTGGCAAATCCATTTAAGTCAACAGAATCGGCAGGTCCAGTAAAAAAAGGACTTGTTGACGAAATTGTTACACCTGTTTGTGCAGGAGTTTGGAAATATTGAGTCGTATCTAAAATGTGTGTACTATCGATGATCCCTCCAGGAGACATTATGTTTGTTGTAGTTGTAGCAGAGCCTCCATTTCCAAGAGTCCCTTGTGGATTGGAAAGATATTGGTTAGAGAAACAATAAGTCCAACCAGTGCCTGGTGAACAATCGCAATTTGAATCAAATGTTGGGTTCATTGCACAACAAGTATAGTTTTGGATAATAGATGGATCACAACCACCAGAAACATCATCTATTACCCTACCAAGATGAGAAGAATTTTGGTGGGTATTCCATTTCAAAACTGTTGATTGTCCATTAGGGCAGATTATGCGGAAACCAAGGTCTCCAATCCATGAGTGCTCAATTGTCATACAAAGACTGACTACATCGTCCTTCTTCCTTAGGACAGCACCAGAAGGAAATTCAGTGAATGTTACAGGAGAATAGTAAGGTACTGTTACTCCTCCGCTACCACAATTAGGTCCGTCAGGAATAAAAATAGTGGAGTCAAATCTTTGAACTTCTTTTCGAGAGAAGTCTATTGAGTCAAGTGTTATAGAAGAATTTGAGGAGTGAGATACATTTAATTGGTATTTTTGTCCAGAACACATATCTGGCAATGGAGAAACAGTTTTGATTGGGTTTATGGCTGTACGCAATCTTATTGGTAAGCTGTTACGGTTTTTGCAGCCTCCATTCATTGTATCAAGTACAGATAATGTTAGGTCGTAACCAATAGCGTCTTTCCACCTATGCCCATCAGATCGAGGAGTGAAGCTTACAGTATCAATGTCACTGCCACCCAATCCCCAGTAGAATATACAAGTTGAATCACTTTGATGATAAGTGCTATTGTTGTCAGGGAAAACTGTTTTTGCAACTAAGATTACAGAGTCTCCTTTGCATATATCTATAGCATAGTAAGGGTCTCGTTCCAAAATAGAATCATGATAATCGTTCCAAGTAGTGTCTTCAAAATAACGTACAGGACGATGAGACATCGTTCCTGTTGCAGAGTCAAACTTTATGAAGAAAGTATCCAATGCAGCCACAGGGTATTGGCATCTTCCAACACATTCTATTTTTGCTTTCCAACCTGTACCAACATTTTTGGTACTAGATTTAAATCTAACAGTCATACATCCATTAGGTTCAACAATAGGAGCTTCTATTGGACGAGAGAGTAATTGTGTTACAGTGAAAGGATAGTTTCCATCTGCTGTAGGAGTGTCTTCTGAATAATAAGGCATTGCTTTGGCATAATTTACTCCAATACCACGATAGAAGAAAATAGAGTCAGAGATATGAATATCTGCACTCTCAAATGTGAGAGAAATTCTATTCAAAACTGTGTCTGTTGGACAAAAAGCTACCCAATAATCATAACTATTAGAGTAATTACCAGTTGGACCTCCATCATCATAGAAATAACCATTGCAGGTTGTTACTGTTGATTGGTTTGTGCTAGCATTTAACCACACATTTTGTGCCTTAACACTAAGTGTAGAAAGTAAAAACGCTGTGCTTAATACCAAAAATAAAATTGTTTTTTTCATTTTATCTACTGTTTTTCAGGTTACAAATATAAGATATATTATTTAATTGAAGGCATAATGCCATCATTTTTTTCTTTTCTGCTATAATAAACAACCTTTTTAATGATACTATATCACTTTTGCAGGGTAAAAAGTGTTAAAAAAACAAAAGACACAGCTTGTTTGGTTGTGCCTTTTTGTCTATTTGTCTTGTTTTATAATTAGTTACACTCAATATGAAAAGTTATTTTGTTTTCATTATTTTAAAGGATTCATTCTTGCCATCAGCATTTACATTTATAATATATGTGCCATAAGGATAGTTTTCAAGGTTTAAAGAGTAAGTGTCTTTTGATGTTTTTTGTACATTTGCTGTTGTAGTTTTACCTTGCATGTCTGTGATAGAAATATTTTCTATTGTTTTGCCTTTACAATAGATTGTTATGTCTTTCTTTGTTGGATTTGGATATATTTTTATGTAAGAGTTTCCCTCTTGAGCAATATCTTCTAATTCTGAAGAAGAACGGTGTGCTAGTTCCATTTGCCACCAAAATATATATCCATTATCTGAAGCCCAGTTATCAGCTATTTTAAGTTTCCATTCTCCATTCAAAGGACAACCAACCAATGTGGCAAATCCATTAGTGTCCACTGTTTCACAAGGTCCGACACAACCAGAAAATGATGTTGTTATTCTTGTTTGTACTGGTGTTTGAAAATATCCTCTCTTGGTCTGAATGTGTGTGCTGTCAATTATTTCTATATCCCTCATAATTAATCTTTCTGCCTGGTTGCCAATAACTCCTTGTGCGCTGTCTAAATATTGATTAGAGAAACAATAAGTCCAACCAGTGCCTGGTGAACAATCACATGTAGGAGTTTCTATTGGGTTTATGCCACAACAAGAATATCCATGTATAATAGAAGTATCACAACCAGATGTTCCATTATCAAATGATAAACCTAAGTGACTTGTACCTGAATGTGTAGGCCATTTCAAAATGGATGATTGACCATTAGGGCAAACAATTTGAACTGTTAAATCTCCAATGAAAGAGTGCTCCATATTAACACAAATGCTTTTTATGTCATTTGGGCTTTGAATGGTATCTGTTTGAGAAAAAGATGTGAACCTTAAAGGTAAGGTTGCACATAAGCTACTTGGATCATTTGTGTCAATACACTCAATGCCATCTGGAATAGCAATTAGAGAATCTAAACGTTCAACCCTTGATGTGTAATTGAGAGTTGAGTCTTCTTGTGCTTTTATTTGAAGTGTTGAAAGCATAAACACAGCACTTAGTGCCACAAATAAAATTATCTTTTTCATTGCTAATGATGTTTTTGGTTATGCAAAGTTACAACTATTTATTCTTCTTTATTTCATAAACAGTGTTTTTTTACAAAAGTATATCACTTTTGTATGGGAAAAAGTGTTAAAAAAATAAAAGACATAAGACTTTTGACTATCTTTGCAAAGTTTTAGAGCGTATAAATTAGAAAAACTAAAGACAGATGAATTGTAACGTAGTAAAAGGAACAAGAGATTTCCTGCCCTCTCAAATGAACAAGAGAAACTATATTTTTTCAACAATAGAGAAAGTGTATAAGGCTCACGGCTTTGTGCAAATTGAAACACCGGCTTTGGAGTCTTTGTCTACTCTTATGGGCAAATATGGAGAGGAAGGTGACAAATTGCTCTACAAAGTATTGAATAGCGGAGACTTTCTTGACGAAATTGACTTTGCAAACCTCGAAACACAAGACTATAAAAAACTAAGTAACCGAATAAGCGAAAAAGGATTACGTTATGACCTCACAGTGCCTTTTGCACGTTTTGTTGTGGCACATAGAAATGACATTACTTTTCCATTCAAACGCTATCAAATTCAACCAGTTTGGCGTGCTGACCGTCCGCAAAAGGGAAGATACAGAGAGTTTTATCAATGTGATTGTGATATAATAGGCTCTAATTCTCTGTTAAATGAAGTAGAGCTGTTGCAAATAATAGATGAGGTTTTCTCTTTCTTGAATTTAAAGGTGCAGATAAAGCTAAACAACCGCAAAATCTTAGCTGCCATTGCTCAAATGATAGGTCAGGACGACAAGCTTACAGACATAACAGTTTGTATTGACAAATTGGATAAGATAGGTTTTAAGGCTGTTTGCTCAGAACTAAAAGAAAGAGGATTAAGTGAGCAAGATATAAAAACTATTGAGCCAATTCTACATTTGGAAGGCTCTGCTCAAGATAAGATTTCAAATCTAAAAGAGGTTTTTTCTCAAATAGAGATAGGCCAAAAAGGATTAGAGGAATTGGAAAGTGTGTTTTTTTATGTAAAGACTTTGAATTTGAAAACTCCTATAGACTTTGACATCACTCTTGCAAGGGGATTGAACTATTATACCGGTGCAATAGTGGAAGTGAAGTGCGAAGAAACAGTCATGGGCAGCATTACAGGTGGAGGACGTTATGATAATCTGACAGGAATTTTTGGTTTGAAAGACGTTAGTGGTGTGGGAATTAGTTTTGGAGCAGATAGAATTTATGATTGCTTGGAAACCTTAGAGCGTTTTCCAAAAGATATTGATTTGAATACTCAAGTTGTTTTCTTAAATTTTGGAGACAAGGAAGTTATTCAGTGTTTGCTTAGTGCCACAGAGCTAAGAGGTAAAGACGTCTTGGTGGAAGTGTATCCAGAAAGTGCAAAATTGCAAAAGCAAATGAAGTATGCTAATGATAAACATGTGCCTTATGTTGTTATGATAGGACAGAGGGAGTTGGAAGCAGGGCAAGCTGTTGTCAAAAATATGTTTTCTGGAGAGCAAAGCAATGTTGTTCTTGCTGAACTTACTGATTATATCTGTCAAGCCTTAGGGGCATAAACCCATATTGCTAACCATATTATTAAAATGAAGAAAGAGTGAATTGTAATCAAGATACAATTCACTCTTTCTTTGTTCTGTTGTTTTATTTCTTTGTTTTAAATTTAGAACTTTTGAGTTCCTTTGGAAAAAGGTATTGCTTTGATTGTGCCGTATTGATTTAATGGCAGTGTTGTTAGGAAATTATGTTCTGTGCCTTCAATACTTATCTGAACCATTTGAGCTTGAGGTACAAAAACTCCTTTATATGAATTTAGCGTGTCTGTTACATAGACTTGTTGTAAAGGATTTTGAGCATGGAAACGAGCAATGATGCTTATAGGATTGTCTGTTATTTTCATCAAAAGATCTTCTTGTACAATCAGGGGCTTTTGTGGAGTAACGTAATAAGTATATGTAACTGTTTCTGTTTGGCTTGTGCCAGTGAAAAGAGAAACATAATTGTTGATTATTTCATCTAATTGCTTATACATATAATTTACGGTTGTGTTCATATATGTGCCGTCAATTGTTCCTGATAGTATTTCTATTTGTTTTTCTTTCAGCTGTTCAATTTTTTTAGTTACTTCTTCAGCAGACATCTTTGTGGTCTCTAACATACCTTTTTGTTGCATTTGAGCCTCATAAATTGGTTGCACAGCAAAGAGTGCGTTTTCAGTTTCTTTGTTAGAGATTTTTGTCTCTTGATTAGTGTTTTTAGTTTCTTTGTTTTGGAGTTTTCTTTCTTTGTTCTTGCCTTTGCCTTCTTCTTTATAAATTATGGCTTTTAGTTGTCCATAGGGGTCAATCTTTGCTTTGTAGTCTTGGTTGGGCAGTTCCAAAATATAATTTGTTGCTCCATCAAAGGCAGGCAAGGCAGAGATTTGTACATCTTTTATTGTGTAATGCACTTCGTCCTTTGTTATGACATTTTTTAAGCCAAGCAAATTGCAACGGTTTGCATAAATTCCATGGTTTAGAGTGGTCTTTTCCATTGTTACCTTAAAGGCTATTTGAGTCTGCGGAATTGAATAGTTGCAATATTGCTTGCTTGCATCTATTTTTGTTTGCAAGTCAGATGTTGTTTTGTAAGATTTGTAACTTGCACAAGAGCCAAACACAAGGGCTGCAAATGCACAAGTAATAACTAAATTTTTGTTTTTCATATCTTGTTAGTTTTAAAATGTATCTTATTTTGTTGTATTAACACGCTTGCCTTTGAGGGCAGTGAGTCTGAAAATACCATATTTATCACCATTGCGAACCAAAGTAAAAGGCATACCATCTTTGAAAGATTTGTATAGCAAGTAAGCACTCTGTTCTTTCTCGGCTTTAATCATTTCTTTACCAATAACGTTCATTACAACACTAAAGTTGTTGTCAATAATGTTTAGTTTGTCTTTTTGAACCACAAAAGCATATCCTTTACAGAAAGGAGTTAGGTATTCAAATCTTTTGTTATTTAAAGGTTTTAGAGTGTTGCGGTCAAGATAAGCCCAACCATTACGGTCTTTGGCAATAAGGGCTGTGTTGTCCAGCAGTTTTATCACAGAGAATGGAGTGTTGATTGTGCGTCCTTGAGGGGCAATACCTTTTTTGGTGATAAGGCTTTTTTTGAGAGCTTTGCCGTCAAAGAACAAAACACTGTCAGAAATAATATCTATGATTTGGTTTTGACCATCATATATCTTTTGATGTTTGGTATCGTATATTGTGTAACGCATATCTCGGCGTGCAACAAAGAAAGTGTCTGTGCATATACAGATTTTTACTTCGTCATACTCAGGTAGCACATAGGCAACCCCTCTACGGTTTATAATACCTTTGCCTCCGTTTTCTTCTTGGTTGAAAAAGTCTTTCTCGTTTGCAGGATTTATGTCTGTGAAATAAGGTTGAAAGATTGGATGACCTTCTTTTGTCAGCACAGCTCGGCGATTTTGCTCATTCAGAGTCTTTATGTATTGCACCCCTGCCACAGTCTGAGTTTCAAAACCAGTGAATTGAGCTTTTGTAAGCTCTCTGCCCTCAGGGGAAATCAAACCCCATTGTCCGTTTTGTTTAAAAGAATATACCTCGCAAGGAATTATGATAGACATATCTTCATATTTAGGCTCTACTATCTTTTTTCCATTGTAAGAAAGCATACCTACAAGTCCATTTTCTTTATAAAGCACTCTTTGCCAATCAAAATTGACAATTTTATCATTGCTTATTGGTGTTTGTTTGCTGCTTACCTCTTGGCTTCGTTTGTCTATCAGACGGGCATCAGAGCCTTGTTTGGTGAAAAAGACGTTTGAGCCAAGGTACTTGACGATATCGTATTGTGGTTTAGCAATCCATGCAAAAGGAAACAAATCCACAGAGTCAGTTTCTATGAAAACAATGCTTGTATCTTTGTCAAAGTAACGTACTTTTTCACCTTGAGTATTAAATACAATGTTTTTTTCTCCCATAGAGCCAACAAAGAATGTGTCTTGGTCTATTTCCACCCTCACAGTGTCAAATTCTGGGTAAAGATAGCCTGTTCCGTCAGTATTAACCATACCATATTTGCCGTCTTGTTTTGTTAGCAACAAATTGTCTGCTCTGAAAAATATATCTTCATAGTAAGGTTGAAAGACAACTTTGCCCAATGTGGAGAGCAGAGCAGTTTTTCCTTTTATTTTGCATTTGAGATATGTGCCGTATTCACAAGTGTAACGCTGTATATCATCAAAAAAAGGCTTGTAAATGACTACTCCGAGTTTTGTTACAATGCCTACTTTGCCACCAACTTCAAAAGAGAACAAATCATCAACACCTAAGTCTTTTACATTGCTAAAAGAATCAAACTCACTCTTAAGGACATTGCTTACAAAAGAGATATTATTTGTTGTATCTTGTTGAGAGCGTAGAGCACTAAAGCTAAATAATACTAATATAAATAAAACGATTTTCTTCATTACTAATTTTCTCCTTTACTATATTGAAGGCTCTTGTTGAGATAGACAATGGAAAGAGCCCAAACCCCATATTATGTCTGTGGAATCAATACCTATAACTTTTCTTTTAGAAAAACACTGCTCCAAGGTGTAAATGGCGCGGTTGTCGTTTTTGCTTTTGAACACAGGAACAATAACGCAATCATTTGCAATGTAGAAATTAGCATAGGAAGCAGGCAAACGCTGACCATCATAGTGCAAAGGCTCTGGCATAATTAGCTCTACCACGTTAGGTTGTTTACCATTTTCAAGTCTTGCTTTGTTAAGAAAGTCAAGATTCTTTTTTAGAGGCAAGTAATTAGCATCTGAATGCTTTTCTTCTACGGCACAAATAATAGTATCTTCATTTACAAAGCGTGCAATGTCATCTACATGTCCGTCAGTGTCGTCTCCCTCAATTCCATCGCCAAGCCATAGCACATTAGTTGCTCCATAGTTCTGGCAAAGATTTGTTTGCAAATCTTGTTGTGAAAGCTCAGGATTGCGGTTAGGGTTTAGCAGGCAAGAAGTGGTTGTAAGAATAGTGCCTTTGCCATTAAAATCCACACTACCTCCTTCTAAAACCATATCAATGTTGAATATGTCTAAGCCTAATTCCTTTGCAATCTGAGAGGGGATTAAATTATCAAGTTCGCAAGGGTATTTGTCTCCCCAAGCGTTATATTTCCAATTAAGAATAGCTTTTTTCCCTTCTTTCTCATTTAGAATGAAAGCAGGACCATGGTCTCTTGTCCAAGCATCATTTGTCTTGAAAGGGTAGAAACTAATATTTTGCATATTGCAACCTATATTCCTCAGTTGCAAAGTAAGGTTTTGTTGCATTTGTTCATTCAAAACATTTATGCAAACCCTCTCTCTAAGGCTTAGCTCCTTAATAAAAAGATTGTAAGAGTGGAAAATGGTCTCTATCTTCCCAGGCCATGAGTTTTCATTGTGAGGGTATGAAAGCCAAGTAGCTCTGTGTGGGTGCCACTCTGCTGGAAAGACATATCCTTGTTCTTTTGGTGTTATCATTTCTTGTCTTTTAATCTTTTTATTTCGTCTTTGATATCTTCAACAACTTCTTTATTAGCTATTTCTCCTTTTACGCTACAAACAATAAAAACTTTGCCTCCATATTTTTCCGTAAAATGTTTAAAGCTACCTTTCATCCTTTCAGTCAAAGAGTAACCAGCAAAATTAGAATTTACGGTTGTAGGTTTAATTTGAAAACCTATGGAATAATTTCCAACTTTTGCAACAAAATCTACATCTCCACTGTGGTCTAATTCTGGACTACTTTCTTCAAAAACAAGTGAAGGAAATATTTTTGCTAAACCATCATATACTACAGACTTCTCTCTAATATACCCATCATAAGTTCTGTTTATAGTTAAATTATAAACGTAGTCTATACAATCTTGTTCTGTAAGTGTATCAAAAACTTCTAACCATTGAGGCTTTACTATCTCAGTTATTTTAGAAAATAATCTTTCACCTAATTCTCTTAATGTCTCTTTTGTTATTAGTATGTTATCTTTAGTTGCAGTGTGTGCATTTGCAAAATACCATTGTTCCCAATCGTCAAAACTTTTAGGTTGACACAATCTTATCAATTCCATAACGGCACCAACCTTGCTTGGACGTGAAAGTTGATATGTCTGACAAGCATAGTTCAATACTTTTTCTTTTATTCCAAATTCTTTAGAGTGTTTTGCTTCCATTGTCATTTAAATACTTAAAAATTTATCTTTGTACTTGAAATCTATACTACAATCAACATTTACCAAACCTGCTTTTAATAAATGAGCATTGATAAAGGTTTTGTTATCAAGGTAAAGGTAACATAATAAATTATGGTTGTTATCGTATTTCACTTTATCAAAACGCATAAAAACTTTTCTTCCACTTACTTTTTCTCTTATAAATTCAGTGGCTTTACTATCAAGGTTTTCTTTTTCTTTTATTCCCAAAAGACGTATTGCAATTTCGTTGTTTAACTTTAATTCTGTAGGAGAAATAATATCTTTTACTGTATAATACTCTTCTCTTTGAGAAGTATTTTTGTCTATCTTTGAACCAAATTGTAGCTTTTTTACATCTATTTGGTTATTCATTTTATGCGGGTCATTGAATATATATGGTAAGGAGTGAATATCTTGTTTTGCATCTATGAAAGAATTATCTATTAAAAACTCATAACAAGACTGTTGCATACGCATTTGATTAATGTCTAATTTTGTTTCGTAATATTGACGGAAATCTGGATTTATCTCATATCCAATAGAATTACGATTTAAATCTCTTGCAGCAAGAGCTGTTGTTCCACTACCCATAAAAGGGTCAAGCACTGTTTCTCCTGCAAAAGAAAACATTTTAATAAGTCGTAAAGGTAATTCCTCTGGAAACACTGCAATATGTCCATCTTGTTTAGCTCCTGCAAAATTCCAATGTGAAGCAAAAAATGTATTCCATTCTTCTTTCGTTATTATAGATTCTTCTTTTTGTTCAATAGAAGGCTTTGGTGCCAAACCAAGTTTTTTGAATATAAGAATAAACTCATAATCCATTTTAAGTATCCCATTTCTTGGATAAGGAAAACTTCCCATGATAGCTCCTCCTCCTGTGGTATGCATTGTAGTTTGCTTTTGCCAAATAATTGCTCCCATATAATCCATACCTAATGCTTCACAACACTTGATTATTTCTGTACGAATAGGAATTACTTTATATCTTCCATAATACACACTTCTTGCAAATTGGTCTCCAATATTAACACACAACCTACAACCATCGGATAACACTCTATTACATTCCTGCCATACAAGATTGAGATTATTGATATACTCTTCGTAACTGTCATGAAATCCTATTTGATTTTCTGTTCCATAGTCTTTTAGTTGCCAATATGGAGGTGAAGTTATGATTAACTGAACTGATTTGTCTTTAATCAAATTCATTTTTCTACTATCTCCAATTATATATTGATGTGTGCTCATTATTTCTTGTCTGTATCTATGTATCTTTTAGTAATGGGTGAGTAAGTCTCTATTCTGCGGTCGCGCCAAAAAGGCCAGTGCTTGCGATAGTGGTCTGTTAGCTCAGTATCTATTGTTGTTACGGCAAGGGCTTCTTGTGTGTGTGGAGCTTGATAAAGAATGCTCCCAAAAGGATTTGAAATGAAACTACCACCCCAAAATTGCATTGCTCCCTCTTTGCCAGTGCGATTAACGGAAACGGTATGCACTCCGTTAGCAATGGCGTGTGAGCGTTGCATTGTTTGCCATGCGTTATATTGTTCTGTGTTTGTGGCTTGGTCTTGGTCATCTGCCCAGCCTATTGCTGTGGGATAGAAAATTATATCTGCACCCATAAGGGCTGTAATCCTTGAAGCCTCTGGATACCATTGGTCCCAACAAATCAAAACGCCTATTGTGCCAAATTGAGTCTTGAAAACTCTGTAGCCGTCTGAAGAAGGAGTGAAGTAAAACTTCTCATAGTAACCCGGGTCATCAGGAATATGCATTTTTCTGTACTTTCCCAAGTACTCTCCGTTAGCATCTATGACGGCGGTGGTGTTAAAGAAAAGTCCTTTTCTCTTTTTCTCAAACAGCGAGGCCACAATTACGATGCCAAGTTCTTTTGCAAGCCCTTGAAATAACACTGTTGTCTGTCCGGGTACTTGTTCGGCTAAAAGGAAATTATCATAGTTTTCAGTATCACAAAAATACAATGATGCAAAAAGCTCTTGCAAGCAGACTATATTAGCACCTTGCTGGGCTACAGAGCGGATTGCACAGATTGTTTTCTCAATATTTGCTGCCTTATCCTTTGAGCAAGCAAGTTGAATGGTACCTATATTTACTTTCATGGGTGCAAATATAAGGCGTTTTTTGAAAATAGCCACATTCTTTAGCTTTTTATTTAGATAAATTAGCTTACTTGAAGTGCTTTTTCAAGACAATGTTGCGTTTTTTCTTGCTTTTAGCAGCGCCAAACAAAGCTTTAGGAAAATGAATCTTTGTTTTAGCTTTACAATAATGCCATTATTGGAGTTCAATAATACGGTTATTATCGTTCAATAATGCTATTATTGTGGCGCAATAATGCCATTATTACAAAGCTCTTTGACTGAAAGTGTTTTCTAAAGCTTTGTTTGGTTATTTTGCTTTTGCGTTTTGTTTAAATCTTTGTCTTGTTTTTAGACCGAATTGGCTGAACATAACTCCTCCAATAACTATTGCCATGCCAATTACTTTGTTTGCGCAGAGTGTCTCTTGTCCTACAAAGATTGCAAAGACTATTGTAACAAGGGGAATTGCATTTGTGAATACCGAAGACTTTGCAACGCCAAGCTTTTTGCCTGCATAGTTATAGAGAATGAAAGCACCAGAGGAACAAAGTACAGCCAAAAGTACTATATCGCTTACAGCCTTAAAACTCCAATTAAGAGTTGCAAGGCTACTAAAGTCAAAGATGAAGAATAAAGGCAAATAATATAAAATGGCAATAAGGGTTTGATAAGTCGTTATTGTGATTGGTCCGTAAGAACCCAAGAGTCTTGACAATACAACGCTATAGCCAACAGCTGCAAGCACAGCCAAAACCAACAAAAGCACTCCACGAATATCTACATTGAAAGAAAAACTTTTGCCAAGAGACATAAAAGCAATACCAACTATTGAAAGCATCACACCAAATATTATCTCCCAATGGACTTTTTCCTTATTGAAAATAAAAAGAGCAAAAGGCACCACCACGGGTATTACCCCAATAACAATGGCTGCAAAAGAGGCTTCCACAAATTGCATAGAAAAATTCTCACCAATAAAATATAGGAACGGCTCAAAGAAAGCCAGTAGAAAGAATGTAGAGATATCTTTTTTCTTTACCTTTTCCAATGAATGAGTTAAGGAGAAAACAAGTAACATAAGAGAGGCTGCAATTATCAAACGAAAGGTAACAATCATTATTACAGGGAAATGAGCCTCTAAGAGTTCTTTTGTCCAAACAAAACTTATGCCCCATAGAATCATAGAAAAGAAAACGGCAATGTAACCGTAAAGTTTGTGTACCATATTGAGTGATTCAGAAAAATAATTTGCAAATATCCGAATTTTTTTGCTCATAATTGTTACTTTTGTTCCCTAAAACAATAAATAGAATATGACAAGGGTAGGAGTGATGTCTGATTCTCACGGAATAGTTTCAAGACAGATGTATGAGTTTTTCAAAGATGTGGATATAATTTTGCATTGTGGAGACATTGGTTCTTGGCAAGTGTTGGAGAAGATAAGGAAATTCAAGCCCACTGTGGCGGTTTATGGTAATATTGATGGGGCTGAGATTTATCAAGAAATAAAAAAGGTGGAGTGCTTTAAGATTGAGGATTGCAAAATACTAATGACACACATTGGAGGCTACCCTGAACATTACGAAAAGGCTATGCGAGAAATGATTGCAAGAGAAAAACCCAATATTTTCCTTTCTGGACATAGCCATATCTTAAGAGTGATGTATGATAAGAAATATATGCTGCTGCATATCAATCCAGGGGCTTGCGGAAAGAGTGGCTTTCACACTAAAAGCACTATGGTGCGCTTTGTAATAGATAAAAGAACACCCAAAGACCTTGAAATAATGGAAATGGATCGTAGTAGTGTGAGTGAAGTTTAGGGCTTTTATGCCATATATGAAGAAAAGAATTATTACCTTTGCACACAAATAATAATACAATAAAGAAAAAGATATGAAACGTCTTTTATTGACAGCACTATTCTTCATAATAGCTTTGAGCTCTCAAGCACAATTTTTTCAACGTTCAGAGTTTGGCCTCATAGGTGGAGGAATGAACTACATTGGAGACTTGAATAACAAATACAATTTTAAGAATACTCACTTGATGTTAGGAGTTATATATCGTTATAACTTCACTCCGCGTTGGGTGCTGAAGGCTAATTTGTCTTTTGGCAAGGTTTCTGCTAACGATGCGGACAATGGCAACATAAGAAACCTGTCTTTTGAAAGCAAGATAAACGAATTGGGAGCTACATGTGAGTTTAATTTCTTTGATTATCAAACAGGAAGTTCGCGCCATAGGCTTACACCATATATATTTGCAGGAGTGAGCCTTTTTTGGATAAATCCACGCACAGAGATTACCAATCCATTGACTTATGAGAAAGAATGGGTTTATCTGAGAGACCTTTCCACAGAGGGAGAGGGTATTGCAGGCTATGAGGGTAAGTATTCTCTTATGCAAATAGCTATTCCATTTGGTTTAGGAGTTAAATTCTCTTTAGGAAAATATGTTTGTATAGGTCTGGAATGGGGATTGAGAAAGACATTCACAGATTATATTGATGACGTAAGCAAAGATTATGTAGACCAAACAGTCTTAATAAATGGTGCGGGTTTGGAATCTGCTGCTGCAGCTGACAGAACACACGAGCTTGCAGGTTATCAAAACACATATAACAAGGCTGGCTCAATGAGAGGCAATCCTCAGACAAAGGATTGGTATCAAACCTTTGGTCTAACAATAACAACAAAGATAGGTTTCTTCCAAAAAAAGAAGTGTACCATATTTTAATATTGTTGAATGCTTATTTTTGACTTTGCAATTAGAGAAGTAACCAATAAACATTTACCAATAAACAAGCTATCAACAGACTATATTTATAATTTTCTTTGGTACAAAGATTATTTTCTTTATTTGCTTGCCTTGAAGGTATTTTTCTGTATCCGGATTCTTGCTTATGGCTTCTTGTACATCGGCTTGAGTGGCAACAGAAGGTAATTCAATAGTGTAACGCATTTTTCCGTTGAAAGAAACTGGGTATTTGAATGAGTTTTCTACTAGTAAGCTTTCATCTATTTGAGGATATTGAGCAAAAGAAATAGTTTCTGTGTGTCCCAATCTTTGCCATAACTCTTCTGCAATGTGAGGAGCAAATGGTGAAATAATTATTGCAAGTGGCTCAAGTATCTTTTTCTTGTTGCATTTAAGCTCTGAAAGCTCATTAACACAAATCATAAAGGTAGAAACTGAAGTATTGAAAGAAAATCTCTCTGTATCCTCTTTGATCTTCTTTATTGCCTTGAATAGAGACTTTAGCTCTTCTTTTTTAGGCTCATCATCACTTACACAGAAGTTATTATCCTTGTCAGTGTAAAGACGCCATAACTTGCGAATAAAACGAAATACTCCCTCAATACCCTTAGTGTCCCAAGGTTTTGACTGTTCTAATGGTCCTAAAAACATCTCATAGAGTCTGAGAGTGTCAGCTCCATAACGAGCAACTAAGTCATCAGGGTTTTGAACGTTGAACATGCTCTTAGACATCTTTTCTACTTCCCAACCACAAAGGTATTTGTTTCCTTCTTCCAATATAAACTCGGCATCATTGAACTCTTTTCTCCATGCCTTAAAACACTCTGTGTCCAAAATGTCATTATCTACCATATTTATATCTACATGTATGGCATCTGTTTCGTATTTGTCTTTCAGATTATAAGAAACAAATTTGTTAGTTCCTTTCACGCGATAAACAAAACTTGAACGACCTTGAATCATTCCTTGATTTATGAGCTTTTGATAAGGTTCTTGTTTGCAACACACGCCAATGTCATAGAGGAATTTAGTTATAAAGCGAGAGTAAAGCAAGTGTCCAGTGGCGTGTTCGCTGCCTCCTATGTATAAATCTACATTTTGCCAATATTGGTTTGCCTCTTTGGAAACCAAAGCCTCTGAGTTGTGTGGGTCCATGTAACGAATTGAGTAAGCATTTGAGCCTGCAAAGCCCGGCATTGTGTTAGTGTCCAAAGGATATCCATCTTTTGTGCACCAATTCTCTGCTCTTGCCAGAGGAGGTTCTCCATTTTCTGTTGGCAGATAAGAAGATATTTTTGGCAATTGAAGTGGTAGGTCTTTTTCTTCCAAAGAATAAGGTACTCCATCTTTGTAATAGATAGGGAAAGGCTCACCCCAATACCTTTGACGTGAGAAAATTGCATCACGCAAACGGTAGTTTATGGTGCCGTAACCCACATTCATTTCCTTTATTCTTTCTATTGCGATTGTTATTGCTTGCTTTACGTTAAGTCCATTGAGGAAATCTGAATTTACAAGTGTGCCTTCCTTTGAGTCTTTGCTCTCTTTCCATGTGTCAGTGTCTTCTTCTTGTTCACCTTTTGGTACAACCACTTGACGAACAGGTAGTGAGAAATGACGAGCAAAAGCAAAGTCTCTGCTATCATGAGCAGGTACTGCCATAATAGCTCCTGAACCATAACCTGACAAAACATAATCTGAAACCCAAATAGGTATTCTCTCTTTATTGATAGGATTTATAGCATAAGAGCCAGTGAAGACTCCGCTCACCTTCTTTACTTCTGCTAAACGCTCTCTCTCACTACGATTTTTGGCCCAAGAAACATACTCTTGCACTTGTTTCTTTTGCTCAACAGTTGTTAACTCTTGTATGTACTTATGTTCAGGACACAATACCATAAAAGTTACTCCAAAGACTGTGTCTGCTCTTGTAGTGAATATTTCAAGAGTTTCTTCTTTGCCTTCAATAGGGAAGAACATTGTCGCTCCACGACTTTTGCCTATCCAATTGCGTTGTATTTCTTTTAGGCTATCTGTCCAGTCCAAAGGCTCTAAGTCTTCAAGAAGTCTTTGAGCGTAAGCAGTGATACGTAAAGACCATTGACGCATAGATTTTCTTTCCACAGGATAACCTCCTCTAACACTCACTCCATTAACCACTTCGTCATTTGCAAGCACTGTACCCAACTCTTTGCACCAATTGACCAAAGAATTAGAGATGTAAGCTATACGATAGTTCATAAGAACATCGCTCTTTTGTTTTTCGGTGTAGTTTTTCCACTCATGTGCAGAGAATGAGAGTGGTTTTGTTTGAGCAACGTCTATGTCTTGAGTGCCTTGTTTCTCAAAATGAGTTATAAGGGTTTGTATGTCTTCGGCTTTATCGGTTACATTGTTATAATAAGAGTTGAAGAGTTGAATGAAAGTCCATTGAGTCCAATGATAATAGTTAGGGTCACAAGTGCGAACTTGTCTTGACCAATCAAAAGAGAGTCCTAACTTATCAAGTTGAGAGCGATAACGAGCAATGTTTTCTTCTGTTGTTATGGCAGGGTGTTGTCCTGTTTGAATAGCGTATTGCTCTGCTGGCAAGCCATAAGCGTCATAACCCATAGGGTGAAGAACATTGAAGCCCTCCAATCTTTTGTAACGTGCTATGATGTCTGAAGCAATATATCCTAAAGGGTGTCCCACGTGCAATCCTGCACCTGAAGGGTAAGGGAACATATCCAAAACATAGTATTTTGGTTTTTTTGCAAGTGTTTGTGCTTTGAAAGTTTCGTGTTCTTTCCAGTATTGTTGCCATTTAGGCTCTACTTCATTGAAATTATAGTCCATAAAACAAAATTGTTTTCTTTTTAATTAGGGTGTCTTTGTTGATATAGACACCTTGATTTGTTTTCAAGGTGCAAATTTACGAAATAAAAAGAAGCATTAAAACAAAAAAACAATGTATCTTTGCTTTCTGATATAAAAATATAGGTAATTATGGAACAAGAACACCATTATCATGAGCATAATCATAACATAGAAAAACTAACGAAAGCATTTGTTTGGGGAATAATAATAAATGTGATATTTGTTATTGCAGAATTTGTTGCTGGTTACATTGCTAACAGTATGGGACTGCTTTCAGATGCAGGACACAACCTAACAGATGTGGCTTCTCTTTTGCTATCATTGATAGCTCTTTTACTCTCAAAAAAGAGTGCTACAAACAAATATACCTATGGATACAAAAAGACTACCATACTTGTTTCGCTCATAAATGCTGTGGTGCTCTTGGTGGCTGTTGCAATAATCATAAAAGAAAGTATAGAAAAGTTTATTACACCACAAGAAACACAAGGCATATATATTATTATTGTGGCTTCCATAGGTGTTGTGATAAATTTTGCTACAGCATTTCTTTTCAACAAGGACAAAAAGGAGGATATGAATGTTAAAGGAGCTTATTTGCACATGATGGCTGATGGCTTGGTGAGTGTGGGAGTAGTAGTCAGTGGAATTATTATCTATTACACACATCTATATATTATTGATGCAATAGTGGGACTTGTGATAGCTGTGGTGATAATATTTTCTACTTGGGACTTGCTAAAAGGAAGCATAAGAGAAGTGCTTGACGGAACACCTATGAATGTGAATGCTTCAGATATAGAGAGTTTAATTGCTTCTACTGCTGGAGTTTTGAGTGTTCATCATTTACATATTTGGGCTTTGAGTACAAGAGAAAATGCTCTCACAGCACATATAGTTGTGAAAGAAAACACTACCTTAGAGCAAGTGGAGATTATAAAACACGAGTTAAAGCATTCTCTATCACAAAAAAATGTAACTCATACTACATTAGAGTTTGAAACCTCTATATGCAAGGATTCTTGTTGTGGTTTAGGCTCTAAATAAGAAATCTCTTTTATGACATATCTTTAATTTTATCTCACAAGATTAATTATTCCTTGTTTGAAGAAATGTCTTGTACCAGTGTATATAGTGGTGTAAGAAATCTTATACACATAAGAACCCATAGGGCATAAGACACCTTTGCATTTGCCGTCCCAATATTTTTTGTCTGCTGTCATCTCAAAGACTTTCTGTCCCCAACGATTGTATATTTCAAAGGTCTCTACTGTTGCCTCTTTTATTGTGCAGTAAGAAAAAGTGTTGTTATTATCCTTTAGTGGTGTGAAAGCATTTGGAACAAACATAGGCACTGTTATGCACACAAGCAAATTAACGGTTATCTTGCCTTCACACCCATTCGGATTTGGGAACAAACCTTCATAGGTGCCGTCTTCTGTGGCTGTGATTCCATAGTTGTTATACACTCTGCCAGAGTCTATGATTACATTTATAATGGTGTCATAAACTGGCAAGACAGTTAAATTCAGAGTCAATATGCTATTGCAACCATAGTCGTTTTGCAGTTGTTGTGTGTATGTGCCTTGTTGTGAGAGTTCAAAACCATGAAGAGTGTATATTTCGCCTTCGCATATTGTGTCGTTAATCATAGTATCTCTTAACGGTGCAATGGCTAAAGTCAAAGTAATAACACTATCGCAACCATTTACAGTTTGAAGAGTATCATTGTAAGTTCCTGCTGTTGTTAGGTTATTACCACCAAAGGCAAAACTTTCACCTTCACAAATAGTTTGAGCAATAGGAGTGTTAAATATTGGATTAACATTCAAAGTTAAAGTAATAACACTATCACAACCATTCACTGTTTGCAAAGTGTCTGTGTAAGTTCCTGCTGAAGTCCTTGCTATTCCTCCAAACAAGTAGCTTTCTCCCTCGCAAATAGTTTGAGCAATAGGAGTGTTAAACGTTGGATTAACATTCAAAGTCAAAGTAATAACACTATCACAACCATTAACTGTTTGAAGAGTATCATTGTAAGTTCCTGCTGTAGTTAGGTTATTACCTGCAAAAGCAAAACTTTCACCTTGACAAATTGTTTGAGTTACAGGTGTGTTAAATATTGCATTTGGATTGATATTCAACGTTAAAGTTATTATACTGTCGCAACCACTCGCTGTTTGAAGTGTATCTATGTATGTGCCGGCTGTTGTTCTTGCTATGCCTCCAAAGTTGTAGCTTGTTCCTTGACAAATTGTTTGAGAGATAGAAGTATTAAATGCTGGGATAACATTCAATGTAAGAGTTACAGAGCTATCGCAATTACAACTATCTGAAGTAGAAAACATATTAGTGTATGTGCCAGCAGTAGTTAGGTTATTGCCGGCAAAGGAATAGCTTTCGCCTTGGCAAATTGTTGTTGTTATGTTTATATTAGTTGTTGGGTTTACCACCAAATTAAGAATTACAAGACTATCACAAGCACTTCCTGCAATGTCTACTGAACGCACATATATACCAGTATGTGCATTTGTTATATTAAATCCATTTTGTATGTAAGTGCTACTTGCACTTAAGAATATATCATTGATTATTGTATCACCAGAAAAGCCGATAATATTTGATGTTGTTACCCCACCATAAAGTTGATGACCCCAATAAGTATGATTTGCATACGCAGACACAGAGCCACAAGGCACATAAATAGGCATACTACTTGATACGCCATAGAAAATAGGATATGAAGAAAATGATGTTAATGTTGGTGGCGTTGCAGTATTAATTATAACTGCTGCCAAACTAATACAATCTTTAAAAACGTACCCTCCTATTGATGTAACAGAAGCAGGTATTGTTACACTTGTAATACACCTACAACCAGAGAAAGAATCACCAGATATTGCTGTAACAGAATTTGGTATTATTATATTTCCAGTTTTTTTTATTGGGCAACATAGTATGCTAACTAATTTGTTTGCATTCTTTTTATATAAGATATCGTCTAACGATGCATAGTTTTGATTATTACTTGATACAGTTATACTCATTAATTTATTACAATTACGAAAAGTCCAATCTCCTATTGAGGTAACAGATGAAGGAATTGTTATACCGGTTAAACCACTACCAAAGAAAGCACAAGTTCCTAGTGAAGTAATAGAAGAAGGTATTATGATATTTGATAAACCACTGCACCCCCAAAAAGACCATTGACCTATTGAAGTAATAGATGTTGGTATTGTTATACTTGTTAAATTGATGCACCCCCAAAAAGCAGAGCCTCCTATTGATGTAACAGAATATGTATTACCATTGTATGTAACTAAGGAAGGAATAGTTATTGCTCCTGAATACGAATTATTGTTTATTGGAGTTGTATAGTAAGACGGATTTCCTGAACCATTATTATTTGTTACTTCCACCGTGTAAGGAGCAGTGGAAGAAGTGATATTATAATAAATTGTATGACCTGCATTAACAGCACTGAAACTATAAGCCTTTGCGGGTAGTTGCAAACAAAGCATCAAGGCTAAACAAATAAAAAATCTAATTCTATTCATCTCATCAAATTTTATTGTTCTTTTGTCCCAAACCTTGCTTATAGACATAAAAAAACGTGGGACTATAACTTTTATTTGTTTGATGAGGACCTCGACTTCCTAAAATTACAAATAAGTAAAGCCCACGATATTGCTCGTGAGCGTACTTACTTTACTTCTGTAATTTTTATAATGAAATTATCGAGGTTTCATCAAACTATCTGTAAAGCTAACGCTTTTATCTGTCTTGTGCTATAAAGCACTATATATGTTTGCTATTGTTTATTACATAGTCAAATTATTGTTTGTTTTAGAACGCAAAAATACAAAGTTATTTGTATAATCGCTATATTGTGGTGTAAAAAAATTAAAAGCTACTTTTGCAGTAGTCGCAGTATTTATGCTCTTCCACCAATGTGGCGGGCTGCTTTATTGTGATAAACCATAAACGTTGAATGATTTGTAGGGGCTACCTTTTGTCTTACACGTTAGAAAATGTAATCAAGCAACGAAGAAATGTAACTTGCTTTGAGCAGAACGCAACAAAGAAATAATTATTTATTTCAGTCACAGAGAAACAACACTCTCAACATGCTGAGTGTGAGGGAACATATCCACTGGCTGAATGGCTGTTATATTATATTTTTCGCTTAATAGTTTAATGTCTCTTGCCTGTGTGGCAGGATTACAAGAAATATATACTATCTGGTTTGCCTCTAAAGCCAACAGTTGTTCAATAACCAAAGGAGCCATACCTGCTCTTGGTGGGTCAGTGATAATTATGTCAGGTTTGCCATTGGCTTTCACAAAATCATTATTGAATACTTTGGCCATATCTCCTGCATAAAACACAGTGTTTGTGATATTGTTGACCTGGGAGTTTTCTTTTGCATCTGTAATGGCTTCTTCTATATATTCTATACCAATGACTTGTTTTACACTTTTAGCAATGTAATTGGCTATTGTGCCACAACCTGTGTAAAGGTCATAGACCAAGGCATCTTTTTGCAGGTTTGCCAACTTTGCAGCCTCGTTATATAGTCTTTGAGCTTGCAGAGTGTTTGTCTGAAAGAAAGATTTTGGTCCTATCTTGAATTTCAATGATTCAGAGTCTTTATCAAAAGCTTCCATGTACTCATAAATATATTCTTGACCTTTGAAAAGCAACATCTGTTGGTCTCCAAGAGAATCGTTTAACTTTGTATTTATGCAATACATCAAGGAAGTTATCTGAGGGAATTTGTCTGCAATGGCATTAAGCAATGGCTCAATTTCATCACTCTTGTAAGCAAAGACAACAATCAGCATAATCTGACCTTGCTGTGTTGTTCTGCAAACCATACTGCGCATAAGCCCTTCGTGAGTCTTTGTGTCATAATAGCTAAGAGAGTGAGTGCGAGTATAATCTCTTACAAAGTTTCTGATTTCGTTTGAAGGCTCTTCCTGTAAAGCACAATAGGTTACATCAACAACTTTACAGAAAGAAGAAGGAGCGTGAAAGCCCACGCCGCCATTGTTCTCTATAAATTCAGAACTTTGCACCTCTTGGTCGGTTATCCAACGTTTTGAAGAGAAACTAAACTCTAATTTGTTGCGATACTCTTTTGTCTTTTGACTACCAAGGATTGGCTGAGCACAACTGGTGCTTACCCCTCCTATATGTTGTAGAGCGTCAAGAACTTGTTTTTCTTTATATTTTATTTGTTCACTATAAAGCATTTCTTGCCACTTACAGCCTCCGCAAATGGTAAAATGAGGGCATAATTTTTCTGTTCTCTTGTCAGAAAACTTTGTTATTCTTACTGCTTTGGCTTGTGCAAAATTCTTTTTCTTTTTCAGAATTTGCAAATCTGCTCTGTCTCCCGGTACAAGATAGGGAACGAAAATAACCATGCCGTCTTGTTTGGCAATACAATTGCCCTCGCTACCAGCATCAAGTATTTCTATGTTTTCAAGTATAGGTTGCTCTTTGTCTTTCTTTCTACTCATTGCTATAAACACAAAAAAGAAGCACTCCTTTTAGCAAAGTAATGCTCCTTTATTAAAAATTTCTCTTAGTAAATAAAACTATCTTTCGTCAGAAACACTTAATTTGCTTCTGCCATGACGACGGCGAGCTGCAATTACTCTTCTTCCGTTAGCTGTTGCCATTCTTGCTCTGAATCCGTGCTTGTTTACTCTCTTTCTTCTTGAAGGTTGAAAAGTTCTTTTCATCTTTATTATCTATTTTATCTGTTATTCTTTTGCTTTTTACTCATTTAATCGCCAAAATAAGACGACTTTTTACCTCAAATGAGATGGCAAAAGTACAACATTTTTTCATTCTGACAATGAAAACAAGCAAAAAAGTTCTATCTTTGCACTTTCAAAATGGCTTTATAAGCACTAATATAAGAATAAATAAATGGATAAGGGTTTTATAAATAAATTAATGCAAATGCAAAGCAAAGACTATGATGCTCAAATGCTTTCAGAGCTTTTGCGTACCCTTAAGGCTTATCCATACTTCTCACTACTATATTTATATATGGCTAAAATGTCAAAGCGTTTTTCTTATGATGAGCAGAAGTATCTTGCTTTGGCCGGAGTGTATGCAACAGACAAGGTTTTACTAAAAAGACAAATGGAAAAGGAAGCAAATAAGTCTTTGGATATTGCACCACAAAAGCCAAAAGATTCCTTGGATTTGATAAATGAAAAGATAAAACAGTTGCAAGCGCTCTATGGTGTTGGTGGTGAAAATCACAAACCTTTGACAAAAGAAGATGATATTATTAAAGAAATAGACTCATACAGTGAGCCTGAAATATCTTCTAATCCAACAAAAGAAGAATTGGTTGAACGTTTCTTGCAAATAGAAAATCCAAAAGTACATACACTTCAAAATGAAGAAAAAGAAGAGCCAACAGTTGGCGAAATAGTAAAAAAAAGTGTTGCAGATGAGTTTAAAATTGTAACAGAGACAATGGCGCAAGTTTATCTAAAACAGGGTTATAAAGACAAGGCAATAAAAATTTATCAGCAACTTATGGTGATTAATCCAAAAAAAAGTGTTTACTTTGCAACCCGAATTAAAGAAATAGAGAAAACAAACAAGTAGAAAAAAGACAAAGGATATGTTTATAGTAGTTACAATATTGATATTGATAGTTTGCTTACTTTTAGGCTTGATAGTATTGGTACAAAATAGTAAAGGTGGCGGATTGGCTGCAAATTTCCAATCACAAAGTCAGTATATGGGTGTTAGAAAGACAGCAGACTTCTTAGAGAAAGCTTCTTGGGGATTGGCAATAGCTTTGTTAGTTCTTTGCTTAATAGCAACAGCAATTACACCTGGCAAACAATCACAAGGACAAACAAAAACAGAACTTAACTCAAACGCAAGTAAAACAGCAATACCAACAAATACAGCAACACCTGCAGCAAACAATGGCGGTGCAGCAGGACAAGCTCCAGCTTCTTCACAAACTCCAGCACAGCCAGCACAATAAAATAGATTGATAATTTATTTTTTCATAATTTGGTTTTTAGAGAGTCATCACTTGTGATGGCTCTTTTTTTTTATGCTTACTATTTATCTTCAGGTAAAAAAAATGAATATCTTTGCCTCGTTTAACAACAAGGAAGCAAATCAATTATTAACCAATAAAAAAGAAAAATCATGAACACACTATTTAAAAGAATTATTACATCAACAGCTTTTGTTGCCCTATTGGCTTTTGGCTCTTTTAGCTATGCACAAGGCAATACGAAAAATGTAGCAAACACCAACATGACAAGACAAGAATGGCTTAAATTGCCACAGCAAGAGCAAAGAATGGCTCTAAGGAATATGTCTGGTGAAAGCAAATACAAGTTTTGGCAAGATAAATTTAAAGAGACAAAGCAATTGAATTGGTCAAAAGAAGAATTGAAACATATTAAAAAGGTAGAGGATTTCTTTACAGAAAATAAAGCAGAGCTTTTTTTGGATAAAGATAAGAAGGAAGAAGGATTGAAGAAGTTAGATACTTTTCAAAAACAATGGATTGAAGAAGGAGAGAAAAGTTTTGGCTGGTCAAAAGACTTAATGTTTCATATCATTGCAGATGGTGGCACCTTCACCAATCAAATGCTTGAAAGCCTCAGAAAATAAACTTAACTAATGTCATATATAGCAAAAATTAGCTGTGTGATTAATGTGGGGTTTATACAATATTGCCCCACATTATTTTTATCCGCATATATTTGGAGTTTTTACTCTGTATCCTAAGCCGAATTGTAAGTAATTTGCAACGTGATAGTCAAATGCACGCAAGCGGACAGAGAAGAAATAATTGCCTATGTTGTAACGAAAGCCTATGTCTTGAAAGACTTTTGGTTTAGGATACATAGACTGTTCGTTGTCTTGCTTTTTTAGGAGCCAAAGCCCTTCTTCAACTATTATATCTATGTTCTTAATTGTGTATTGATAAGAAAGTGTGGAGTTAGTTGCAAAACGATTTATTACGCTGGCTTTCTTAACTTGCATCTGAGTGCCATTGAAAGAATAATGAGCTGCAGTATTGTCTTGATACATGACTCCTAAAGACAGTCCTAAGGCATGTTTTGGATTAAAACAACGTAAGGCTGTAAAGGAAAGTTCACAATTACCATACCAATGGCGAGTGTATTTCTTTTGAGGATCTTTTTCGTTACTTAAACCATAGAAAAGTACATCGTGAGAGCCATAAATGGAGGTTAAAAAATGAAATTTATCTTTAAATTCTGGCTTTGTAGAGTGAATATATGTGATTGTATCATAGAGATTGCGTGTTATTCCCAGTCCTAAAAATATATTGTTTATGCCTATATTTGGTTTTTGAACAGCACCATTTGAAAAATGGAAGAATCCGGCAGAGAGTGAGGCTTTCCAATGCTTTTTAAATTTATAGTTTAGAATTAAGGCTTCCTGTAAATAAAGACTTATGGGAAGAGAAATTGCAATATTCTCTTGATTTGTCCAAGTCCAGTGATGTTGAAAATAAGCTAAACCATACGAGGCATCATTTGCAAGAGTGCAAGAGCCAAAAGAGCAAATGGGAGTGCGATAAAACCCAAACACACTTACCCCCGCACCAAGATATTTATTCTCTCCAAGATTATAAAATGTTATTCCATAACCAAGGGCAGGATAACCGTGCTCTTGTTGCCAAGACTTTGAGCCATTAGTTTGTTTACCAAAGCGAAAGGTTAAGGCAGACAAGGCTCCTAACTTCTTTCCACTTGTTTGTCCTTTGGTAAAAGCATTTGTGGGTAGGACTCTTCCAGTCTGAGAGTAAAGTCCTATGAATGAATGTTGCCCAAAACTATTTTCACAAGCCAATATTACTAAAGCAAAGAGAAAAAAGAACTTTCTAAGACTCATTACTTGTTTTTGAGGATAAGATATTCCATTATCTGAATTGCGTTTGTGGCAGCTCCTTTTCTGAGATTATCACTCACAACCCAAAGGTTGAGTGTGCGCTGTTGTGAAAAATCTCTTCTTATTCTGCCAACAAAGACATCGTCTTTACCCTGAGCATACAAAGGCATAGGATAGAGGTTCTTTTGTGGATTATCTTGCACTGTTATGCCCTCTGTAGCTTCAAGAAGTGAGAAAATGTCTTCTATTTTAAAGTCTTTCTCAAATTCAATATTTACACTCTCCGAGTGTCCTCCCATAACTGGAACTCTTGCAACTGTTGCACTGACCTGAATCTGAGGTGAGCAGAGGATTTTACGCGTTTCATTGACAAGTTTTTCCTCTTCTGTTGTGTAGCCGTTGTCAAGGAAGTCTCCACCGTGAGGAAACAGATTGTGATGAATAGGATAAGGATAAGCCATAGGCGGTTTTTCTCCCTTCTCTTCTCCTTCTAACTGACGTACTGCCTTGATGCCTGTGCCGGTAATGGATTGATATGTTGAGACAATAATTCTTTTTATTGTGTAAGCCTTGTGTAGTGGGGCTAAAGCCATAACCATTTGAATTGTTGAGCAGTTAGGGTTTGCTATTATGTAGTTTCCTTCTCCTATTGCATTGGCATTTATCTCTGGAACAACAAGGGGCACGTTTTTGTCCATTCTCCAAAAAGATGAATTGTCGATTACTTTTGTGCTTTTGGCGGCAAAAAGAGGAGCATACTGTTTTGAAGTGCCTGAACCTGCAGAAAAAATTGCATAATCGCAACACATGTCAATAGCTTCTTCAGGGCTAATGACAGTGATTTCTCTTTTGCCAAAAGTGATTTTTCTTCCCCAGTTTTTCTGTGTAGCAACGGGGATAATATTTTCACTTTCAAAACCTCTCTCTTGCAACACCTGCAACATAACTCCGCCAACTAATCCTGTGGCTCCAACAACTGCTATTTTCATATTTTTATCTTTGTTTGCGTAAATTATTTCTTCGTTTTATTGAGCTAAAACTTTGTTTCAGTAAATTATTTCTTTGTTTTATTTTTGGTTTTCTTTGTTTCTTTTTGTTTATATAATAACCACTGCTTTGCGCATAGTTGTTTCTATTGGAAGTTACTCTTCGGAGAAGGTACTTACATAGTTACGGTATTTGGCATAAACGTTTGCACGCGACAAACAGCCAACAAACTTGCCTTTGTCTGTGATGATGAGAGTGTAACGGTCTTTGCCTTCAAATTTTCTAACCATTTTCTCCAGAGGCTCTGAGATATCAGAGATAAAATATTCTGAGTAGCGTATAAAATCTGAGGCTTTATAAATGTCATAATACTCTGGCTTGAAGAGAAATTCACGGCAGTCATCTATAACCACAACTCCACAAAAATTATTCTTCTTGTCTACCACTGGAAAAAAACTACGATTGCTGCGAGTTGTTGCATTAGCTATATCTCTTAATGAAGCAGAAGGCAGTAAGACTACAAAATCTGTTTCTATTATTTTTCTTTTGTCAATACTTTGAAGAGCTGTTTTGTCTTTGTTGTGAGTCATTAGGTTGCCTTCTTTGGCTAATTGTTCAGAATAAATGGAGTATTTGTTTATAGGTTTGACAACTAAGTATGAAATAGTTGTCGCTATCATCAGAGGTGCAAATAGGGCATATCCACCCGTTATTTCAGCAATTAAAAATGTGGCTGTCAGCGGGCAGTGCATTATTCCAGTCATAACTGCCGCCATACCCACAAGGGCGAAGTTGCATTCGTCAATGACAAGCAAACCACTCATATTTATTAGCTTGCCTACAAAATAGCCAGTGAAACCTCCAATAAATAAAGACGGTGCAAACACACCACCAATACCTCCAGAGGAGGTGGTTACTGAGGTTGCTATTGCTTTCAGAACAATAATTGCACAAAGAATACCAAGCAACATCCAATGACTATTGCGATAATTATAAAAGAAAGTGTTGTTAAAAAGAGTGGAAATATCGTTTTTGAGCAATATGTCTAAGCTGTTGTAACCTTCACCAAAGAGGGGAGGAAACAAGAATATCAAAACACCAAGTGTTAGCCCGCCTACAATGATTTTTGTCCAAGTGCCAAAACGTCTAAAAAGCTTGCCAATCTGTTTATTTACTTTTAAAAAATACAAGGATACAAAAGCAGAAACAACACCAAGGAAAATGAAACCCACAATCTTTGAGAGTTCAAATTGACTTGTTACTTTGAAGTTCAATTCCACACCTTGTCCTAAAAAGAAATAAGCAATCATAGATGAAGTTATGGCACTAACCAACAAAGGTATGGCAGTGGACATTGTCAAGTCAAGCATCAAGACTTCAAACACAAAGATTATTCCAGCAATAGGAGCTTTGAAAGCAGCAGAAATACCACCTGCGGCACCACAACCAATGAGTATGAGAGTGTTTTTGGTGTTCAGACGCCCTAACCTACCAAAGTTAGAACCTAAAGCTCCACCGGTCATGACAATAGGAGCTTCCAAACCAACGCTACCACCAAAGGCAACAGTGAAACAAGAAGTTATTATGGAAGAATAACAATTGTGAATTTTTAGACGCCCTTTCTTGCGAGACATGGTATACATTACTTTTGTTACTCCATTGGATAGGTCATCGCGTATCAGGTATTTTATGATTAAGACAGTGATTGTTATACCTATCATTGGATAGCAAAGAAACAGAAAGTTAGAATGACTTTCGGAAAAGAAACTAGGATTGGTGATAAAAAGATAAGTAAATTGCACAGCATTCTTTAACACCACAGCAGCTACGCCACAAGCTATGCCCACCAAGAAGGACATAAAGACCATATACTGAAAGTCTGTTACACTCTTTAGTCGCCATATAATAAAGGCTTTGTAATAGTTTTTTAAGTTTATTTTGCTTGTTAGTTTTGTCATTGCGTATCAAAAAAACAAGCAAATATATGGATTTTTTCCTTACAAATGTGCTACTTTTGCACAAAAAATAAGACTACAAGTAAATTTTTAGTTCATAAAACAAACAAAAACACAATTACAATGAAAGTTATATCATACAATGTCAATGGAATAAGAGCTGCAATGACAAAAGGATTTTTGCAATGGTTAGAGAAAGAGAGTCCTGATGTTATATGTTTGCAAGAAACCAAAGCACAAGAAGACCAAATACCAACAATGGACTTTAATATGGAAGGATATAAATATTGTTATTATTTTTCTGCCCAAAAGAAAGGTTATAGCGGTGTGGCGATACTTTGCAAGCAAAAGCCAGATAATATTGTCAAAGGCATGGGTATTGAAAAATATGATAATGAGGGCAGAATGATACGTTGTGATTTTGGTTCATTGAGTATTCTTTCTGTTTATCACCCTGCAGGAGTTAGTGGTGATGAGCGTCAAGCTTTCAAAATGGGTTGGTTAGAGGACTTTGAACATTATATTTCTGAGTTAAGAAAGCAAAGAGAAGAGTTAATTATCTGTGGAGACTACAATATATGTCACGAGGCTATAGATATTCACGACCCAAAAGGCAATGCTAATCATTCTGGCTTTTTGCCAGAGGAAAGAGCTTGGATTGACGGTTTTATAAAGCAGAGTGGATTTGTGGATTCTTTCCGTTACTTGCACCCAGAGGAGAAAAAATATTCGTGGTGGTCTTATCGCTTCAATTCAAGAGCAAACAACAAGGGTTGGCGTTTGGATTACCAAATGGTTACTCCTAATCTAAAAGACAGAATAGAAAAGGCAGAAATCCTCAATGATGCTTTTCATTCAGATCACTGCCCAGTGTCTTTAGAACTCAAGGATTAACTTTTATCTTATGAAGTAGTTTGATTTTATGGCTTGTGTAAAATCGCTTCCATTGGAAGTTAAGCCTCTTCTTCTTGATAATCTTGGAATAGTTGTGGAAGTTCTTTGTTGGCAACCAAACCTAACTCTCTAAGCTTTTCGGCTCTGCCAATCAGATTACCTTTTCCTGTTTTCAGTTGTCCCAAAGATTTATCGTAAGTCTCTTTTGTACGGTCTATTTGCTTGCCTATGGACTCAAAAGTCTCAAAAAATGTCTGCAACTTGTTGTACATACGAACACTTATGTTGATAATGTCTTTGAGGTTTTTGTTCAAGTCTTCTTTCTTCCAAAAGATGTCTATCAGTTTCAGACTTACAATGAGGTTGCTTGCGCTTATGAGAACTACGTCTTTGCTCCAAGCATAGTCAAAAAGGCTTGAGTCTTTTTCCATAGCCAAATTATATGCTGGCTCTATGGGAACGAACATCAAAGCCACGTTAAGGGTATGCTGTTTGCTGTTGTACTTGCCACCTAATTCATTTATGTGATTTTTTATGGAGGCAAGATGCTCTTTGAGTGCTGTTTGCTTGTCTTCCTCATTCTCTGCAGAGCAATACCTTTCATAAGCCACAAGAGAGCATTTGGAGTCTATAATAACCACTCTGTCTTCTGGTAGGTCAATCTCTATATCTGGGATAAGGGTGTTTTGCTCATCGTCTTTGTAAGTGGCTTGTGCAACATAGTGCCAGTGTTCTTTCAGTCCAGCCTTTTCAAGCATAGTGCGTAATATGTTTTCGCCCCATGAACCTGCTGTTTTGTTTCCTCCTTTGAGGGCTGCGGCAAGATTATTAGTCTCTTTGGCAAGAGTATTTGACTGCTCAAACATATTCTTTATGTTTTGTCGCATTCCTGCATGAAGCTCTGTTTCTGTCTGAATGTTTTTATCCACTTTCTCTTTCAATTCTTTGAGATTGTCTTTGAAAGGATTGAGTATGTTATCCAAGTTTTCTTTGTTTGTGTCGGTGAAAGCCTTTGTCTTGTTCTCTAATATCTGACTGGCAATCTTTTCAAATTCAAGTTTTGTCTTCTCTTGCATTTGAGTAAATTGCTTTTCCAATTCTTCTTTCTGCTGAGCAAAAGCCTCTAATTTGGCTTCATATTCTGCCTTAATGGCTTTATTGGCTGCAAAGAGTGAGGTGTTTTCATTGCTTTTGTCTTCAAGGGATTTGTTTAGTCTTGCAATGTCTGCGTTTTTTTCTTCAATGGTTTTGTCTTTGAATTCTGATTGAGTTTTCAAGGCAATAATTTGACCTTCTTTTTCTTGCAAGGCTTGCCCTGAGGCATTTGTCTTGTCATCTTTTGGCTTTAAAATGATAAACAAAAGTCCACCAACAGCCAAAGCGGTGATTATAAGACATAAAATAGTTAATGTATTCATGATTCTGTGTATTTATTAGCTTGCAAATATAAGAAAAAGAAACCAAAACAAGTGTGCTTTACTGAAACAAAGAGTTACAAAGCATCGTTAAAAACACAATAGCTAAAATATAAATGCATTATGTTAAGAGAAGAAGATTTTAATGCCGATTATGTTCTTGAGGCGGCAAAGGCAATGTGTGTTGCCGCTCGCACAGCACCAAAGGCAAGAGGAACAGATAATTTAGTAATACGCCTTTGCCAAAAAGAAGACATTGAGGCAATCTCCTTTCAGTTAGAGAGAGATTTTGCCAAAAGAGGAGAGGCTTTTTTGCAAAGAGATAGCCAAAACGTGCTTTGCGCCTGTGCCATTGTATTGATAGGTTCAAAGACTGCTGTATTAGGATTGAATTGTGGTTGGTGTGGATTTGCTTCTTGTGAAGAAAAAGTAAACAAAGCTCCTCTTGCACCTTGTTTTTTCAATAGCAATGATATGGGTTTGGCTGTTGGAAGTGCATGTTCTGTTGCAATGGATAGGAGAGTGGATAGCCGTGTGATGTTTTCTGCCGGCAGAGCTGCTCAAGAGTTAGGCTTTACTTCTGATTGCAACCAAACACTTGCAATAGTACTTTCAGCTACAAAGAAAAACACTTTCTTTGATAGAGGATAGAGTAAGATTAATGATTATTTTTTGCGATTTTTCTTGAATCTAAAGCCAAAAAATCATATCTTTGCACGCTTTAAGTGCTAAAAGTGTGATTTTTCCCACGTTTTTGGTATATAAAATGTGATAAATGCAATGAAAATAGAAAGAGAAGCCATTAGTCAGTTATTGAAATGGAAAGATAGTCCCATTAGAAAACCTCTTATTTTACAAGGTGCAAGACAAGTTGGTAAGACTTTTTTATTAAAAGATTTTGGCAATAGGTTCTTTGAAAATGTTGTATATTTTAATTTTGAAGAGAATAGAGATTTACAACAGTTATTCAGTGCTACAAAAGATATAAATCGTATTGTTGATAGCCTTTCTTTTCTCTCTGAGCCAATAAAAGAGAAAACTACTTTAATTATCTTTGATGAAATACAAGAGTGCAATGATGCTCTAAACTCTTTGAAATATTTTGCTGAATCAGATAAAGATTATTTTGTTGCTTGTGCTGGGTCTTTGCTTGGTGTGGCAATGAATAGAGGATATTCTTTTCCTGTTGGTAAGGTGGATTTTATTACTATTTATCCACTTTCTTTTAGAGAATTCTTGAAAGCTTGTTCTGAAAGGTTATATTCATTTCTTGCTGATTATAACAAGATAGAGCCTTTACTTGATATATTTTTTAATCCTTTGATAGAACAATATAAAATGTATTCTATCTGTGGAGGAATGCCTGAGGCAGTAAAGATATTACTTTCTGAAAAAGATGTGAATAAAACTTCTGACATACTTAACAAGATAATTCATGCTTACAGTCTTGATTTCTCAAAATATTCTGATAACAAAGATATCTTTAAAATAAGTTATGTCTTTAATTCTATACCTTCACAACTTGCAAAGGAAAACAAGAAGTTTATCTATCAAACTGTACGTTCGGGAGCAAGAGCAAGAGAATATGAGAGGGCTGTATCATGGCTTGAAAAAGCAGGTTTGACTTATTTGGTATATAGAACAACCAAGCCTTCTTTGCCAATGAGTGCTTACGATGATTTGTCTGCCTTCAAGATATACCTCTCTGATGTGGGATTGCTAAGGGAAATGGCTTCTATAGAGCCAAGAGTTATCCTTAATGGAAATAGTCTATTTACTGAATTCAAAGGCTCATTGGCAGAAAATTATGTTTTGCAAAGTCTTATTAAACAATTTAGTCCTATTCCTCGTTATTGGACTTCTGGAAATATGGCAGAGATTGATTTTATGATTCAGTATGAAGGACATATAATACCAATAGAAGTAAAAGCAGATAAAAATATAAAATCTAAAAGCCTTGCTATATACAAAGAAAAATATGCTCCAAAGCTATTATTGCGTTACTCTTTAAAGAACTTGGAATTGAAAGACAATATTCTAAATATACCTCTTTTTATGGTTGATTATACCAAAGATATAATTAGAGATTTGTTTTAGTTTTTCTTATTTATCACCACCGCCTTTGACTATTAGAAGTCTTTGGCGTGTGAAAGTGCCACAAGAAACCTTTATCCAATAATATCCTTTCTCAAACTTTGTCAGTGGCAAAGAGATGTCAAATGTGTTATTCTTTGGATAAGTCTGCGTTAGTACTGTATCTTTTGTCTTTCTGTTTATTATACTTATAACTAATTCTTGCTCTTTGTCTTTAGGAGTGAAAAGGATTACTCTGTGAGTTGAATCGTCCTGAGCAAAAGTAACTAATTTATAGTCTTTATGTAGGTCAGCTTTGCTAAAAGATGTGTCGTTTGTGCAATTGAAAAAGTATTGTATCTTGCAACCAAAGTCTGGGTCAAAGGCATCAAGCAACTGTGTTTTATCTTCATTGTATAACAAGACATAACCAGTTCCTTGCAGTGGTGAAGCCCACCAAGAAAGCCCATCACAATCATTATCTTCAACCACAAGAGCATAATCAACTATGTTGTTTAGACTTATCTTTTGAGAATATAGTGTGTTTGGCTCCACTTGTGAATGTTCAAAGATTTTTCTATTTCTGTAGTCTTGAATGTAAAACTTGTCTCTGCCGTCATTATTTGTCTTAACTACCAAAGTTATATTATTTGGAAGGGTTACAGAGGACTTCATCTCTGCATTCATTTTAGTAACTATATCTTTGATATCTCTGTAATCGGTGTGTTTATAATTCTTCTGATCTACAAAGAAAACATCTGCCGCCACTTGATAACCTGCATCGCCTGAGGCGTAGCCATTGTAATAATCAAAGGTTATCTTCATTGGTAGTTTGCCGTCTTTTACGTAAGGAGTCATATCATACCAGTATTCGTTTACCTTTTCTCCTGGACACCAACCTGCACGGTTGTAAATCCATGTGCCACCTTGAGGAGAAAGAGGATTGCAACCGCAGTCATCTTTCCATACACTCTGATTGGCAACTAAATGATTACCGGAATATAAGTGATAACTCTTTTGCAAAAACTCTGCAGCTGCGTTTAGTGTGTCTCCCCCGTGTCCTGAGATGGTTAGACGTGCTAAAACTGTTTTAGCTTTCTTTGGAACGGTTATTGTCTTTTCTTTGAGATAGTTTTCTATTGGGTCTTCTTCTTTTCCATAAGGGAAATAACCAAAATACACATTTTGCACTCCTAAGAATTTTGGGGCTTTAATGTCTTTGTCAGAAGAGAATACAAAATTAGTTGTGGCTTCAAAACCATCTTGATAACCTTCATAAGACAAAACTATATCCACGCTGTCTTTGAGCAGTGGTAAGTATTCTGTTATGTCCCAATTCCAAGCGTGGTCCCAAGTCTTAGCATTTTCGCCTTGATTGTACTCTCCGCTGTAAGGAGTAATCATTCTGCCAAGTTGATAGTCTGTTGTGTCAGTGCCATGTATTTGTCTAAGTAGAATATTTATTGAGTAATCCCAATCCGAACAGCCTTTGTCAGGACAAGTTAAATGAAAATCTAACTTCACAGAGCTAATATTTTTGTCTTGTGTTGCAAAATAAGCTCTCTTGACATACTGAGTTTTGGTGGCAAGATGAGTTTTATTGTGAGGTGTAATTGTAAAACTCTGCTCATTTTGAGCAAAAATTAAGCTTGAGGACAAAAGCAAGATGGCAAGGATAAATGTCTTTTTCATATGTTTATATTATTTTGAGTGGCAAATATACAACAATTTTTTGCCTTTTTAAGATAGCTGAATATTATTTGTCTCCAATATCAAAACAAAATTAAACACATAAAGCAGAGATAATCCTACACTATATATACGGTAGTATATAGTGTAGTTATCTCTGATGTTTAAAATGTCTATCTATCTATATGTATAGGGTGCGTAGATAGATACACATATGTTAACAAACATTAAAGCAATAGATAGCATGAATAATTTCTTTTTTTTGATACATAAAAAAATAACAGCGTTTTGTCTGAGCGAAACAAAGAAATATTTTCACCAAACAAAGTTTTAGAAAATTAAAACAAAGAGATATTCTCACAAAACAAAGAAAAAAATAGAAGTCAAAAAACAAGTATAATACTTTACCTAAGTTGTTTCAATTGGAAGAGTTAATGGACGTCCATAGCTTTTCTTAGGCTGCTGCCAAGCAGAATGAAGGCAAGCACAAGTAACATTATGGCAACTCCTGGCAAGATAGCCATGTAGGCAGAGTCAAGAATTATGTAGCCATAGTTCTCTTTAATCATTGTTCCCCATGAAGGCATTGGAGGTTGAACACCTATGCCAAGGAAGCTAAGACCTGCCTCTTGCAGGATAGCTGTTGCAAAGTTAGAGGCTGTGATAACTGTCACAGGAGCAATCACGTTAGGTAGCAAATGATGAATGATTATTCTTCGGCGAGTGAGTCCTAAAGCTTTGGCTGCTTGAATAAATTCTTTTTCTTTAAGGGAGAGTATCTGACCTCTGACACAGCGCGCTACACCAACCCACATTGTCAGTCCCACGGCAACAAAGACCTGCCAGAAACCTTTTCCTAAAGCAAATGTTATGGCAATGACCAAAAGAATTGTAGGAATAGACCACACTACATTGATGAACCACATAATAATATTGTCTATCCAGCCTCCAAAGTAGCCGGCAATGGCTCCAAGAGTTATGCCTATGACAAGAGAGATAAATATAGCTATCAGCCCCACAGAAAGCGAAACGCGAGAACCAATCATCAGTTCTGAAAGCATATCTCTACCATAACGGTCTGTGCCAAGAAAGTATTTCTGAGTTATGATTTTGTAATGAGTTGTCTTTATGGGGAATTTTAGGATTAGTCCATTGTTGGGTTTGTCTCCAGTGTAACACTCAGCATATAGGGTATCGCCTTTGATTGTGTGAGAATAGATAGGGTATGAGGAGTATGGATTCTCTCTTCCATAAGCCATAGTGTGTATGGGTGAGGGTTTGTGGTATGAGGGTTTGTCATATACACGTAGGAAAGTGGCAACAAAACCTGGCTTTTTGGTTGCAAGTTCAAGGTATTGTTGATTGGCGTAAGAAGTCTTATCTGGAGTTATCAAATAGCCAAGCAAGGCTATGAGTGTGAAAAGAAAGATTATTACAAAAGCAAATATAGCCACTTTGTCTTTGCGTAACTTTATTAGTGTTTGTTGCGAAAAGGAGTTGTATTGCAGCTGTGAGGGGTCTTTCTTTTTGAAAAGCATATCTGTTATTGGTTCTCTTTTACAGTGAAGGCAAGAGCATAGATCTTTATTTGCTTAACCATGGCAGCCAATCCATTGCTACGTGTTGGAGATAGGTGAGAGGCAAGTCCTATGCGGTCAATGAAGTATAGCTCAGAGGAAACAACATCTTTCGGTGTTTGGTTGTTGAACACTTTTAGCAGCAGGGTTATTATGCCTTTTGTTATCACAGCATCGCTATCAGCTTTTATGTTCATTTTGCCATCAGTTACTTTTGCACTTACCCATACGCGAGATTGACAACCTTGAATGAGGTTAGTCTCTTTGCGGTCATTCTCATCAATCAAAGGACATTCTTTGCCCATTTCAATTAAGTAGTTATATTTGTCCATCCAATCAGGGAACATTTCAAACTCTTCTATTATTGAGTCTTGTATTTGGTTTATTGTCATTTTGCTATTATTTTAAGTATTTGGTCTAAATAATCTCTTGTGTTTGCCAGGCGTGGTACTTTGTGCTGACCGCCAAGTTTGCCTCTTTCTTTTAGCCAAGTATAGAAAGTGCCTTTTGGTGCAAAATGTACCTTTGGAGCTTTGAGCACCATATCTTTGAAACGTTTGGCTTCATAGTCTGAATTGACTTCTTGTAAGGCTTGGTCTAAAAGGAGTACGAATTTGTCTTTGTCTTGTGGAGGAGTCTCAAACTCTATAATCCATTCATGATAACGTTCATTTTGCATAAAAGGAGCAGCAGTGTATTCATTCACAACTCCCCCTGTCTGTAAGCAAGCTTTGGCAATGGCTTTGTCTGCATTATCCACAATTAACTCCTCACCACAAAGATTTATGAAGTTTTTTGTTCTGCCGGTTATTTTGAAGCGATAAGGTGAGGTCTCGGTAAACATTATAGTGTCTCCAAGCATATAACGCCACAAGCCTCCATTTGTGGAGATAACCATGGCGTAATTCTTTCCCACTTGTACTTGTGAGAGGTTGATTATGTGCTTTTGAGGATTATCAAGTTCGTTAACGGGAATAAACTCATAGTAAATACCATAGTCAAGTAGCAGCAACATGGACTCTAAGTCTGTACGGTCTTGCAAACCAAAGAAACCTTCAGAGGCGTTGTACGTTTCCATGTAGTTTATTTGACCAACAAGAGCTTCAAATTGCCTTCTGTAAGGTTCAAAACTTACTCCTCCATGAAAATAGACTTCAAGTCCAGGCCATAGCTCAGCAATGGTTTTGCCTGTTTGCTCTGTCACTTTATGCAATAGCACAAGCATCCATGAAGGAACGCCGGAAAGAGAGACAACATTTTCTGTTGCAACAATCTTTGTCATTATTTGCAACTTATCTTCCCAGTTTTGCATTAAGGCTATTTCTTTTTTAGGAGTGCGAAAGAACTCTGCCCAATAAGGAAGATTATCTATTATGATTGCAGAAATATCTCCAACAAATATATCGTTGTCGTATTCGTTTTCTTGTTGGCTTCCTCCAAGTGCAAGAGATGGTCCAGAAAATACATTGCTATCAGGGTGATTATTTACATATAGGGCTAACATATCTTTGCCTCCTTTGTAATGGCATTCTTCAAGACTTTCCTCGCTCACAGGAATAAACTTACTTTTGGTGTTTGTTGTGCCAGAGGATTTCGAAAACCATTTTATCTCGCTACACCAAAGCACATTGTCTTCGCTTTGTCTTATTCTGTCAAAGAAAGGCAAAAGTGAATTGTAATCGTTTAGAGGAACTCTTTGATTAAAAGTATCCCAATTTTGAATTGAAGCATAGTCATAGAATTTACCCCAAATAGTGTTGCGAGCAGCAGAAAGAAGGTGAGTTAAGACATCTTCTTGCACCTGCAAAGGATTCTGCATAAAGTATTCTATTTGAGGAATACGACTTTTTATTATTTTGCTACCCAATATATTTACTATTGTATTTGCCATTTCGTTTAGGGTTTTATTTTGGAGCTTTTTTTAAGAGTAATAAGCCTATTACAGCAAATATAACTATTGGTATGCAAACGGATACAAGTGGTGGGAGATTGCCTTTACTGGAGAAAAGTGAACAAACTTTCATCATCATAATAAAGGTGAAAGCAAGTGTTATGCCTATTGCAAGGTTTAGTCCTGTGCCTCCACGTGTTTTGCGAGAAGATAGAGCTACACCAATCAGAGTTAGAATAATGTAAGCCAAAGGATTGATTAAACGAGAGTATTTTTCAATCAAATAGTCATTCACATTGTTACTACCCCTCATTTGCTCTTGAGCAATAAACCGATTGAGTTGGCTAAAAGTCATAGTTTCTACTCGGGCTGTGTTTATGTTAAAGTCTTTTGGGAATAGTTTTAATTCAATTTGTTTATTTGAACCTTCTTCCAAATGTTCTGTGAGTCCATTTATGTCTCTTACTGTGTAGTTGTTGAGCTTCCATTGCTTTTTTGTTGAATCAAAGACTATATTGTTTGCAGTTATTTTACGAGACATTTGTCCGTTTTTAAAGAATTCTTCACTGAAATTATATCCTGTAGATTGTGAGTTGTCAAAAGATTGAACGTAAACTTGAGTATTGTCATTTAATTGGAGATGAATATTAAAGAGATTGTTTTTGTATTGATTACGATAGTATTTTTGTTCAAAGTCTATGCGAGTTTTATTCACTTGAGGAATAAGTAAATTAGTCAAATAAATATTTACCAAAGCAATGAATATAGCAGATATGATAAAAGGTTGTAAGAAACGATTAAATGAAATGCCTGAAGAAAGCACAGCCACAGTTTCTGAACGTGAAGCAAGTCGTGAAGAGAGGAAAATAACAGCAATGAAGAAGAATAAGTGCCCAAACAGATTGACAAAATAAGGAATGAAATTGACATAGTAATCAAAAATTATGGCTTTTATTGGAGCTTTTTTCTCAATGAAATCACCCATTTTTTCGCTTAAGTCAAATATTATTACAATTAGAATAATCATTGCTATGGCAAGAAAGAAAGTTGTCAGTAGCTGTTTGATTATATAACGATTGAGTCTCTTAAACATAAGGCTATAAATGTTGACTTACTTGTTTTACCATAGTGCTTTTCCAACTGAAGAAATCGCCTGCAATAATATGCTCCCTTGCCTGAGAGACGAGCCAAAGATAGAAAGCGAGATTGTGCAAAGAAGCAATTTGCATAGCTAAGAGTTCTTTTGACACAAACAGATGACGCAAATAAGCCTTTGTGTAAAGAGCATCTACAAAACTTGTACCTTGCTCATCTATTGGTGAAAAGTCGTCTTTCCATTTCTCATTTCTCATATTCATTATGCCTTGTCTGGTGAATAGTTGTCCATTTCTGCCATTACGTGTAGGCATCACACAGTCAAACATATCTATACCCAAAGCTATACACTCCAAAATATTTGCAGGTGTGCCTACTCCCATCAAATAACGTGGCTTGTCTTTTGGTAGCAAAGAACAACATAAGTCTGTTAGCTCATACATTGTTTCTGTGGGCTCTCCCACAGAAAGTCCTCCAATAGCATTTCCATCACATTCATAAGAAGAAATAACATCACAACTTTCCTTTCGGAGGTCTCTATACACAGAACCTTGCACGATAGGGAAGAGGCTTTGCTCATAACCATAAGGGCATTGAGTATTGTTGAATTCATTGAAGCATCTTGACAGCCAAGAGTGAGTAAGAGCAAGAGATTTTTTGGCATAGTCGTATTCACAAGGGAAAGGGGTGCATTCATCAAAAGCCATAATTATATCAGCTCCTATGGTGCGTTCAATATTTATTACTTTCTCTGGAGAAAAAATATGACGTGAGCCATCTATATGGCTCTGAAATACAACTCCATCTTCTTTTATTTTACGATTTTGTCCAAGTGAATATACTTGATATCCACCACTGTCTGTGAGCATGGGTTTATTCCAAGAATTAAAGCGTTGAATACCTCCGGCTTTTTGAATGACATCTAAACCAGGACGAAGATACAAATGATATGTATTACCCAAAATTATTTGGGCATTTATGTCATCTTTTAATTCGCAAGAGTGCACAGCCTTGACAGAACCAACAGTTCCCACTGGCATAAATATAGGGGTTTGTATTTGACCATGTGCAGTTTCTATTACACCTGCACGAGCGTTGCAATCTTTTGATAGTGTGTTGATAGTGAATTTCATCAAGTAGTTATTAACACGTAATTGTTTAGAAATATTTGGACAAAATTACGATTAAAATGCGAATATGAGCTATTTTTGTTTGATTTTTATAGCAAAAGATATGGACTTTTTACAATATCAGTTTGATACCAATGGTATTATATTTACCTCAGTTATAGGAGCTTTGTTCCTATTTCAAATACTATATTACTTTATAGTTTATGGTCGTGTGGCATTCCATAAAGATAAAAAAATAGTATCTCCTCAGACTCTGACAACAGAAAATTCGCCTTCTGTGTCTGTGATTTTGTGTGTTAAAGAAGAAGCATATAATCTGAAACAAACACTATCTTATTTCCTTGAACAAGAATATCCAGACTATGAGGTAATAGTTGTGGATATGGCTTCACAAGATGAAACTAAATCAGTGCTTTTGCGCACCAAAGAGGTGTATCCACATTTGAAAATTGTGAATATGTGTGCCAATGTAAATAAATTCACTGGCAAAAAGTTCCCTCTTTCTATTGGTATTCGCAGTGCAAAAAATGATATTATAATAGTTTCTTCTTCTGACTCAAAACCATCTTCTTTCCAATGGATAAGACAAATGGTAGAGCCTTTTACAAAGGGTAAGAGCATAAATATTGGCTACACAGCTTACAAAACAAATGGAGGGTTTTGGTCTTCTTTAATTAATTATGATAATGTTAATCTTGCTTTAAACTATCTGTCGTTGTCTATGTTGGGAATTACATTTATCGGTGATGGGAAGAATCTTGCTTATCGCCGAGAATTGTTTTTCAAAAAAGGGGCTTTTATTCCTTATTACAATCTTATATCAGGCGAGGATGATATTTTTATAAATAGAGTTGCTAATGGCTCAAATACAGCTGTAAATATAAATTCTGAGGCAATAAATGACACAATTATTACAGAAAAATATTATGATTGGCGTCTGAAAAAGCTGTGTCATTACAAGAGTGTTAGATACTTTAATTTCTTTGACAGAATTATGACCTCACTAATGCCAATGACTACGGTTTTGCTTTATTGTGTAATGGCTTTGAGCATAGTGTTTAGATTTCCATGGGAGTATGTGGTAGGTGTTGTTTTGATTAAGTGGGTGATACAAATAATTATTTATTTTAAAGCTTGCGTACGCCTTAGAACAAAAAAAATTGCTATTTTTGCTCCGTTGTTTGAAATTGTATTTCTTCCTATAAATACTATATTCAAACTTAAATCGTTAAGAAGGAAAAAGAATAAATGGAAGCATTGACAGCACAATTAACACAAAAAGCACAAAGGGATTACGCTCTTGTATGCAAAGCACTTGGTAAAGGTGATCAACAAGCTTATGCTGATTTGATGAGCATATATCGTGAGCCAATATATTTTATGCTTCTCAAAATGACAAGCTCAAAAGTTGATGCTGATGATTTGACAATGGAAGCATTTTCAAAAGCTTTTCGTTCTTTAGACCAATACACTCCTAATTATGCTTTTTCTACTTGGCTTTTCAGAATAGCGACCAATAATTGTATTGATTTTATTCGCAAGAAAAGAGCAAAGACTGTATCTATTGACAACTTTTACACTGCAGAAAATGGTGAGAATAAGACCATCGATATACAAAGTGAGGCTCTTGACCCAGAAGAACAAGCTATTGAAAAACAGAAAAAAGCTCTTATGCGTAGTGTTGTTGGTAAGTTAAAACCTTCTTATCGCCGTTTGGTTGAATTGCGCTATTTTGAAGAACTGTCTTATGAGGAAATAGCCGCTGAACTTAATTTGCCTTTGGGAACAGTGAAGGCAAAACTATTTAGAGCAAGAGATTTGCTTTATAATATTGTCAAAAATTCTTCTGAAAATATTTAATTTATTTCATTAGGGTGATACATTTCTCATCTTTAGATTTACAAAATAAAGATTTTGCACTCAGGGTGTATGAGTCAGCTTTTCCATCTTGTGAGAGGAGAGATTTTTCTTTATTGCAACCACTCATAGAGCACAGGCAAGAGTTTTCTTTTTGTGTTATTTGTGAGCAGATGGAAAATATAGGTATTTTGTCTTCTTGGCGGTTTGAGCATTTTGCATACATTGAGCATTTTGCTATTTCACAAGAGTTGCGAGGCAAAGGCTTTGGTTCAGCCTCTTTGAAGCTGTTTATGACCCAAACAACAAAGCCGGTAATTATAGAGGTAGAGTCACCACAAACCCATCAAGCCAAAAGTCGTGTGGCTTTCTATGAGCGTTTAGGTTTTAGCCTTTTGAATGTACCATACAAACAACCTCCTTATCGTAAATGCGAAGAGTCTGTGCAAATGAATATAATGACTAACAATCCCCAATATTTATCTGATAATAATTTCAAAACAATAGTTGCCACACTTTATTCCCAAGTCTATGGGGTGAAGTAAAAACAAAAGTCGTTGTTTGGTTAAAATATCTCTTTGCTTTATTTCTTTTAAACAAAGTTTCTTTGCACTGAATCTTTGTTTTAAGAAATTAAAACGGCGTTTTATTTTAGGCTTATCTTTATGTTTTAATTTGACACTTATAAGACAAAATGTCATATTCTGTGGCAAAATGTTGCTTTGGCATATTATTAGCAATATTGGCTTTGTAAGGCGATTTAAATATGATTTGATTGCCTTAGAGAGAGAAATAATTATAATAACAAATAAAACGTAGAAAATTATGGCAAAGATTAATGTAAAGCCTTTAGCAGACAGAGTTCTTGTAAAGGCAGCAGAAGCAGAAGCTAAGACAGCATCAGGAATTATTATACCTGACACAGCAAAAGAAAAACCAATGAAAGGTGAAATTATTGCCGTTGGTGCAGGTAAGAAGGACGAGCCAATGACAGTGAAAGTTGGTGATAAAGTTCTTTATGGTAAATACTCAGGCACAGAAATCAATATTGATGGTGAGGATTACCTTATAATGAGAGAAAGTGATATTTACGCTATTCTCTAATTCAAAACATATAGTTAGTTTATTAACCTCAAAAAAACAATAAAAAAATGGCAAAAGAAATCATATTTAATACAGAAGCCAGAGAACAACTCAGAGAAGGAGTTGATGCATTGGCAAATGCAGTGAAGGTTACCCTTGGACCTAAGGGAAGAAATGTTCTTATTGACAAGAAATTTGGTGCTCCTCACATCACAAAAGATGGTGTAAGTGTAGCAAAAGAAATAGAGTTGAAAGACAATACTCAGAATATGGGTGCTCAGCTTGTAAAGGAAGTTGCTTCAAAGACAGCTGACCAAGCAGGAGACGGCACAACAACAGCTACAGTTTTGGCTCAAGCTATAGTTAATGCAGGTTTGAAAAACGTTACAGCAGGTGCAAACCCAATGGATTTGAAACGTGGTATTGACAAAGCAGTTAAAGCAGTTGTTGATCACATTCAAAAACAATCTCGTCAAATTGGTTCTGCTAAGGAGAAGATTGAGCAAGTTGCAACAGTAAGTGCAAACAATGATTCATTCATTGGTCAAAAGATTGCTGAGGCAATGGAACAAGTGAAGAAGGAAGGCGTTATTACAATAGAGGAAGCAAAGGGTGTTGACACAGAAGTAAAAGTTGTAGAAGGTATGCAGTTTGACCGCGGATATCTTTCTCCATACTTTGTTACAGACACAGAGAAAATGGAAGTGGTTTATGAGGAACCATTCATTTTAATCTATGACAAGAAAATCTCTAACATGAAAGAGTTCTTGCCAATACTTGAAAAAGTCGTTCAGACAGGAAGGCCACTTCTTATCATTGCAGAAGATTTAGACGGAGAGGCAATAGCAACATTGATTGTTAACCGTTTAAGAGCTAATTTAAAGATAGTTGCTGTTAAGGCTCCAGGATTTGGAGATAGAAGAAAAGAAATACTTGAAGACATAGCAATTCTTACAGGTGGTACAGTAATATCTGAAGAGAAGGGTTACAAACTTGAAGATGCAACATTGGAAATGCTTGGTTCTGCTCAAAAGATAACTATTGACAAGGATAATACAACAATAGTTTCTGGTAAGGGAGACAAGGCTACAATAGCTGCACGTGTAGCTCAAATTAAAGCTCAAATAGAGAAGACTACATCTGATTATGACAGAGAGAAATTGCAAGAGAGACTTGCTAAGCTGGCAGGTGGAGTTGCAGTAATCTATGTTGGAGCTGCTTCAGAGGTAGAAATGAAAGAAAAGAAAGACCGTTTTGATGATGCACTTCATGCAACAAGAGCTGCCATTGAAGAGGGTATTATCCCAGGAGGAGGTGTCGCTTACATAAGAGCAATAAGCGCATTAGACAAATTGAAAGGCGATAACGAAGACGAGACAACAGGTATTCAGATAATACGTCGCGCACTTGAAGAACCATTACGTCAGATTGTAATAAACGCAGGCTTGGAAGGCAGTGTAGTTGTTAATAAAGTAATGGAATTGAATGGTGACAACGGTTATAATGCTCGTACAGAGGTTTATGAGGACTTGCATAAGGCAGGAGTCATTGACCCAACAAAGGTTGCTCGTGTAGCTTTGGAGAACGCAGCTTCTATTGCAAGTATGATTCTTACAACAGACTGTGTACTTTCAGAGATAAAAGAAGAAACTCCACAAATGCCAGCTGCTCCAGCAGGAATGGGTGGTATGGGAGGAATGTATTAGTAGAAGAATCTTTTCATAGTTAACTTTGGGCCTCTTCACATTTTTGTGAAGAGGCTTTTTTGATTGATTTGCCGTAGTGTTGATTTTTTATGGCAAATAAACATTAAAGGTCAGATAGTAGCAAATAAATTATTATCTTTGCATTTCAAAAAATAGTAGAACAAAAAAACAAGACACAAAAAAATGATACAGAGAATACAAACACTTTGGTTAGCTTTTATAGTTGTAGTGGGCATAGGAACATTTTATTTTCCTTTTGCATCATATACTTTTCCTTTGAATCAAAATAACACAGAGCTTAGAGAAGACTGCACTTATGGCATGATGCCACGCACCAATACCATTTATGAACGTGTGCTCAAAGGTCCTGATGCTACTCAGTCTAGACCTTATTATGAATGGTTGCTTATTATTCCAAATATTGTTATAGCAATCATTGCTCTTGTGGCTATATTTTTGTACAAAAATCGGCAGGTACAGGTTAGAGTGGTTGCCATTGGAGCGATACTGTTAATTGTATACTTTGCAGTTATATGGTTTTGGAAGATAGATAGCTTGCAAGGCACAATAGCTACATTCTTTAGGCTCAAAAAAGATATGGTGGCAGTAAAATACAACACTATTTCTATGTGTTTGCCTATCTTGCAACTGCTTTTGTTTATTTTGGCAGAGAGAGCCATAAGAAGAGACAATCGTTTGGTGTCTTCTTCTGATAGGTTGCGTTAGGGTACTCCCATTGGAAGCTACTATATGCAAAGCGTTAGTAATGGCGTGAGGTATAGCCTTTACAAAGAAGCAAAACAAAGGAGAAAACAAGATATGAAAAAGATAATATTGACAATAGCCCTTTTGTGTGGAGCAAGTGCAACGCTGTTTGCACCACCAGTACCAACCACCCCAAATCAAAATTATGCAGTCCATAATCAATCAACAACAACCAGTAGTCCAATAGGAACAGCAACAACATTGTTGCTAACCTTAGGGGCTGGTTATACAGGAGTAAAGGTGTTTTCAAAAAGAAAGAAAGAGTCAAAAGACAATCAAGAATAGTAGACGGTTTTATTGTTAGAGTTTATTCAATTACTATTTCATCAATAAATAGCCAGCTTTTTTCTCCAGGAGACAAATGCCAAGCTGGATTTACTCCTCTGTTCTTTGCAACCACTTTTATGTAACGAGCATTTATAGACTTTGTGGTAAAGAAAGTGTGTGTTGTGGTTTTTTCCTCATGCTCTGAGATTGGGTTTGATACTTCCTCTAATAAGTTAAAGTGTTCTCCGTCTTCAGAAACATAGTATTTAACCCACAAAGGCATAAATATCCAAGGTGATATGTCTTGAATGAAGTTTGCGCCCAAACGCTTTACACATTCACCTTCACCCAAATCTAATATGCATTCAAAATCTACTCCTTGATATCCTTGCCATGCTCCCAAACGCCAATTGTCGTTTCCTCTTCTTTGGTCTATTAAAGCCTGAGGACCTCCGGCAGTGTATTGATTGTCATATTGTGAAAGCAGTGTTACTTTTCTGTCTTTGTTAAGTTTGTAGAAATGAGCCATTGCATTGCCAACTTGTAATGAGCATGTGGAGTAAAGAATAGTGTCTTTTGTTTTCTGGTCGTTATGTATGGTTACTTTCAATGAGTCTGTGAAAGTCTCAGAGCCTTCATACTCCAAATAAGGTTCAGGATTTATTATATTGTCTGTTATTTCACTCAAAGGTCTATCGTTTTCGTCTTTACCATAATCATAGTTCGGTTTTTCTGACATTTCAAAAGCAAGTGTACCTCCGGTGATTATGTCAAAATGATTTATGAAAGTCTTGTCATATCTCTTGCCGTTTAGAGTACTACTCTTTATGTAGAAAGCTTTTGGAGAGGAGTGAGGAGCTATGAGAGTGAAATTGTTTCCATTGTCAAAGTGAATCACTACTTTGTCAAATAGTGGTGAGCCTATCACATATTCATTAGAGCCAGGACAAACAGGATAAAATCCCATAGCACTCATAACATACCATGCACTCATTTGTCCGCAGTCATCGTTTCCACAAATACCGCTTGGCTTGTCAGAGTAAAGAGTTGTGAGTATTTGATTTACTATTTTTTGAGTCTTTGGAGCCACTCCTGCATAGCAATACAGATAAGCAGTATGGTGAGAAGGCTCGTTGCCGTGTGCATATTGTCCAATGAGTCCGGTTACATCGGCTTGACTTCTGCCACTTATGGTTTGTTTGCCAAAGAAACAAGAGTCAAGATATTGTACAAAAACACTATCGCCTCCCATAAGGTTTTTTAAGCCACTTATATCTTGAGGTACAAAGAAAGTATACTGAAAACCATTGCCTTCGGTGTAGTTAATATCTATTTGTGTTGGATTGAAATTAGGAGTGAAGCGACAATTCTCTTTTGGTTGCATAAATTTGTTTTTAGGGTTATAGAGGTTTTTGTAGTATTGAGCTTTCTTTATGAACTCATTGTAAAGCTCTTCTTGTCCCATATCGTGAGCTATCTGCGCAACGCACCACATATTATAAGAGTATTCAATGTTTTTGCTTACACTTTCATTCTCCCATTCAGAAGAAATATATTTGCAAGAGTCAAAGAATTCCAATCCAAAAGAAGGGAAGTTAGTTGTGTTGTGTGAGAGCATATTTTGTTTTCTACGCCAATAAGAAGCATTGTTAATCATGGCTTGTAGTGTCAGTTCATTGTCTCCATAAATTCCCTTGCGATAGCAGTCAGTAAGCATCGAAATACCATGCATACCAATCATACAATAAGTTTCATAGCCCCAAAGTTCCCACACTGGCAATACTCCACTTTGCTTGTACATATCTAAGGCGCTATTGACAAAATCAAAGCTACGTTTTCTATCTATAATTGTCAGTAGGGGGTGAAGAGTGCGGAAAGTGTCCCAAAGAGAAAATACGCTGTAGCGTGCGTAACCTTTGGTATTGTATATCTTGCCGTCCATTCCGCAGTAAGCACCATTAGCATCAGAGTATATGTTTGGGGCAATCATAGAGTGATAGAGGGCTGTGTAAAAAACTGTTTGTTGTTCTTTTGTTCCTCCGACAATGTCTATTTTTCCTAATTCACGATTCCATAGGTATTCACTTTCTTTTTGTGCAGAGGCAAAGTTTTGTGCAGATTCTGCATCAAGATTTATCAAAGCTCCTTGCTCGCTTACAGAAGAAATAGCCACAGAGGCTTCAAGTGTGTTGTCGTTTTGTGCTTGGTCTTCAAAAGTAATGATTAGCTTTATTCTGCCATCAATATTTTGTTCTTTAATCTCTTTTATTGGTAAAGAGAATTTGGTTGCAAAGAATAGTTTTTGGTTGGGGTTCCATGCTTTTGAGTTTCTTGAGCCTGTTAGAGTGTATTTATCAATCTGTTGGTAAGAAGAAGAAATGCAGTAGTCTCTATGTTTTAGGTCAATGAGGAGCATCTTTGTTGCTCCTTGCTTGTTAAAGGTGTAACGATGATAGCCTGCACGTTCTGTGGCAGTAAGTTCTGCTGTTATGTCATAGCGGTCAAGTTTCACGCAGTAGTAACCTGCCCAAGCCTTTTCGTTTTGGTGTTTAAAACCAGAAGCATAGTTATCAAAAGTAGCATTTTGGTCAACGGGTATAAAGAGAATATCTCCATAATCCAAACAACCAGTACCAGAAAGATGAGTGTGAGAAAAACCATATACCACACTGTCAGAGTAGTGATAGCCGCTACAACCGTCCCAACCATCAAGGCGAGTGTCAGGGCTCAGTTGCACCATACCAAAAGGAGCAACAGCTCCAGGATATGTGTGTCCATGCTCAGCAGTACCAATGAAAGGATTGACTTGTTTAGCTCTCTGAGCCATAAGGTTTGCACACAGCAGCACACAACATGCTAAAAGGAGTGTGGAAAGGTTATTTTTCTTCATAGAACTTTGATTTTACTTCGTTATATTTTGATATGTTTATGTAGTCTTTTGGGTATACAAAGAAACAATAATTTTTTATATTAACGGCTTTTTCTTTGTTTTTTTTGTCTTTTAGAGTGCCAGAGACCCAAAGGTAATCTGTCTTGGGATTAAAGTCTTTTATGTCTTTTATGTCAAGTGAAAATACTCTTCTGCTCTCTTGTGGTTTTAAGTTTATGTTATTTTGAACTATGGAGTATTTTTCTATACCATTGTTATCATAGATACTTATTTGGAAAGACAAAGAATACTTTTTATCTTTGTCAGAGCAGACATAGATAAATACGCTATCAGAGCAAGAATACTTATCAATGGAGAAGATAATGTCTTCATAGCATTTTACAATAGTTTTAAAGGTTGGTTTTTCTCTACCTTTGTTATCTAAACAACCCCAACCAATAGCAGGATAAGGGTCATTAAATTGCCAAAACATTGTTCCCATGCAGTATGGTTTTGCTCTGCGATGAGCCTCTATTGCTATTTTGTAAGCCTCTTGGGCTGTAGCTTGTGACTTATAAACATAATCTTCATCGTTTGTGTATGAGCCGTACCACTCTTTAATTCTTGCCTCGATGAGTTCAAAACCTCTTGGGTGCTTTTGGTGAATTGCAAAAGCGGGATTATCTTTTGAGTAAGGCAAGGACATATATTCTCTTACTGTTTCAATAGTTGGACAGCTCTGAAAGCCGTATTCACTCATAAAACGTGGTACTTTTCTTGCGAGGGTCTCAAAAGTGCTGTCAGCCCACCAAACTCCCCAATAATGACAATCTCCATTTGTAAGACTTTCTGGGTGTCCCCAACCATAATCCACAGGTGAGGAATGAATATAACTAACTCCAGGAGCATACTTTGCAACCAAAGAAGGCAGCAGGTCTTTGAATAATTTGTTGTAAAGGGCAAAATCTTTAATTGTGTCTTTGCTTTCTTCTTTCCAACCCCAATTCTGCCAGCCTTCCCATATCTCATTATTTCCGCAAAGCAGTGCCAAAGAAGGGTGGCGGCTTATTCTCTTGAGATTATCAGCAACTTCCATTGCCACATTGTTCAAAAAGGAGCTGTCGGCAGGGTAAGGCTCACAAGCAAAAGGAAAGTCTTGCCAAACCATTATTCCATATTTATCGCATAAGTTATAGAATTCTTCACTGCCATAGCCACTACCGCCCCATATTCGTAACATATTTATATGGGCTGAGGCTGCCTCTTTGATGTCATGTTCTAAATCGTTGCTCTCATCAAAAATATAATTGGCTCCTTTCACAAATATAGGCTTACCATTGCGAGTAAAATAAAAACTCTCTCCCCATTTGTCTTTTTGTCTGACAAGAGATATTTCTCTTTTCTTTCCCTTTAAGGTAATATAATTGTCTAATCTGATGCGAGTACTTAAATAAACGCTTTGTATTGTGGGAGCAAGCATACGTGGATACCAATCCCAACCATAGCGATATTGAGGGGTGCGAACAAAGACTCTGTCTTTTAGAACCGATGGAGTAAAACATATCTTCAGTGTGTTTTCTCCTTGGAGAAGGTTTTTGTTTGCAAGTATTTGATAGCATATAAAACCATTGTTTGTTTTTTTTACCAAAGAGTCATTGAGGAAAATACTACTCTCTTGTGAAAGATTATTCAGAAAAATACCTATATTGTTTTTATTAAGATAAGATGAGTCCCAAGAGAATTTGAAAATATAAGTCCAAGCTGTGCTATCTACCCAACTAATCTTTGTTTCATTGTCACGGACAAAGATAGAGGGGATAATACCAGCATTCTCCAAAATTTCATAAGTTGAAAACATTGTGCGGTCTTTATCACAATAGTAAGGGCTAATATACTTTACATTTATTCCATTGCCGTTTGTCAGTACACACTCTTTGATTGGTTGTGCTAAAACAAAGTTAGCGCAAAATAAAACAAAGAAACAGTAAAATGAAACAAAGAAATATTTTCGCATAATCAAGTTTTATTTATTTAGTGTCTTGTGAAGAAAAAGATAGAGCAGCAGCTCCCAAAATGGCAGCATCGTTTTCGTCAAGATGACTTAACTCTATTTCAATCTTGTTTTTGAAGACAACAAATAGACTTTCTTCAAAATACTTTCTGAGAGGTTTTAGCAGTGTCTCTCCGCTCTTTGTGAGTCCTCCAAAGAGAAAAATCTTTTTTGGAGAAGTGATCGCCACAGCGTTAGCCATACCAACAGCAAGTATTTTAGCTGTTACATCAAAACATTTCAGTGCCAAAATGTCTCCTTGTGTGGCAGCATCTCCTATGGTCTTGCCTCCAATGTCTTCAGGTTTTAGTTTCCTAAGCACAGAAGGAGTATCGCTTTTCTCCAACAGCTCTAAGGCTGTACGCTTTAAGCCAGTAACAGAAGAATAAGTTTCAACGCAACCTCTTCTTCCGCAACCGCATAGTCTGCCTTCTGGCATTACTATTGTGTGTCCTACTTCGCCAGCAAAACCATCGTGACCATAGACAAGTTTTCCATCAACCACAACGCCACTTCCTACACCTGTGCCGAGGGTTATCATTATAAAGTCTTTTACTCCTTTGGCTCCTCCATAAACCATTTCACCTATGGCGGCGGCATTAGCATCATTGGTTACGGTTACTTTTAATGGTAAGCTTTTTTCTTTTAGCTTTAATTCCAATATGCTCTTCACATATACTATACCTTGAAAATTGAGATTTGGAGCATACTCAATAGTGCCGTGATAGAAGTTACCGTTTGGGGCAGCAATACCAACGCCACAAATCTCTTCTTTGTTTGGACATAGGTTAGCCACTAAAATAATTTTATCTGCAATATCTGCCAAAAATTCTTCACCTACAAAATATTTCTTTGTAGAAAGGTGTTGCGTGGCTAATACATTGCCAGATTTGTCTACCAAACCAATGGAGGTGTTTGTGCCTCCAACATCAATACCTATTGAATATGTATTCATAACTCTATATTTTTCTGTGTTTGATTTCCTTTTGTTAGAACATATCTTTCATTGTGAATAGCCCTTTTTTACCTTGCAAAAATTCACAAGCTAAAACGGCTCCCAAAGCAAAACCCTCTCGTGAGTGAGCAGTGTGTATTATGGTTATATCATCAACTTTTGAAGTATAATTAACGCTGTGTGTTCCCGGTACTTCACCCTCTCTTATGGCAGTTATGTCAAGAGTTTGTTCAGAGTGGTTTTCGTCTTCTGAAGCCAAAAGCCAAGAGGTTTTTCTCTCAAGACGTTGAAGAATTTGCTCGGCAAGAGTTATGGCGGTGCCAGATGGAGCATCTTTTTTGTGTATGTGGTGAGTCTCACTTATGGAAACATCATAAGAAATCTGGCTATTCATCAACTGGGCTAACTGCTGGTTTATTCTTTGAAAGATAAACATACCCACAGAAAAGTTAGAGGAGTAAAAAAGTGAAAGATTGTCTTTTAGAACTTTGTCTTTTATTTCATCAAAGCGTGAATACCAACCGGTGGTTCCTTCAACAACAGGGGTGTGGTGAGCAAAACACTGAGCCATATTGCCTATTGCGCAGTCAGGAGCAGAAAAATCAATGGCGCAATCAACCTCTTGCCAAGGCACCTCTTGCCAGCGAGTATCCAAATCCATAATGAAAGCAATGGAGTGTCCTCTTTCAAGGAGTTTTTGCTCAATCAATTTGCCCATTTTGCCGTAACCAATCAAAAGTATATTCATTTTGCTATGTAGTTATAAGTTTTTGTTTGCCCTTATACGCAAAGACAGAATTAAAAGTTCTTTTTGAGCTTATTCTTTCTTTGTTTTATGCTTTCAATAATGGCATTATTGAGGCGCAATAATGCCATTATTGAAAAGTAATAATGCTATTATTAGAATGCAATAATGCCATTATGTTAATCATAAGGCAGTGATTGAATAGTGTAATTCTTTTGTGTGTTTTGTCAAAGTAAGGTATTTTTATCGTATCTTTGCCCTTTGTAATTAAGATAAAAAGAAATGTCAGATAGTATTGTAATTATACCAACTTACAACGAAAAAGAGAATATTGAGCGCATTATTCGCAAAGTATTTTCTTTGGAGAGGGATTTTGATGTCCTAATTATTGATGACGGTTCTCCTGATGGGACAGCACAAATTGTTAAAGACTTGATGCAAGAGTTTGCTAATCGTCTTTTTATTGAGGAAAGAAAAGGAAAGCTTGGGCTTGGCACAGCATATATTCACGGTTTCAAATGGGCATTGCAGAGAAAGTATGATTTTGTCTTTGAAATGGACGCAGATTTCTCTCACAACCCAGATGATTTGCCTCGTTTGTATGATTCGTGTGCCTCAGGGGCAGACCTTTCAATAGGTTCTCGTTATGTGGGAGGCAAGATTTCTGTTGTCAATTGGCCTATCGGTAGAGTGATAATGTCTTATTATGCCTCTGTTTATGTGCGTTGTGTCTTGGGAATAAAGATTGGTGATGCCACAGCAGGTTTTGTGTGCTACAGACGCAGGCTCTTAGAAGCCATAAACTTTAACAAGATTCATTTTGTTGGTTATGCATTTCAGATAGAAATGAAATATACAGCCCATAAACTTGGTTTCAAATTGCAAGAAGTGCCAATCATATTCACGGATAGAGTTCTTGGCAAGAGCAAAATGTCTATGCATATATTCAAAGAGGCTTTCATTGGTGTTTGGAGCCTAAAATTCAGAAGAAATTACAGATAATATTTTAAGCAAGTAGTTATATGAGAAAAATTAGCAAAATAACAGTAACTTTTACCCTTATCATACTGTCATTAAGCAGTTATGTTTATGCACAAAACAAATTCATTGGCATAGATGATGTTCAAAACCGCAAGTATTATCCAACAAGAATTTACGATTGCAAATTCTTGGGCAAGAGTGATAGTTATTCTTTCACCAAAGATGCGCAATCTTTGTTCGTTGTTAAGAAAGCAGGCAAGAAAACACAGACAATAGCTATTGGTGACATTACTCCAAAGCCTCAAAGTTTGTATGGAATAACTTATATCAATGATGAGGAGTTTGCTTATCTGACAGAGAATAATCAACTCTATGCTTGCAATATAAAGACTTTGGCAACAAGAAAACTTAATTCTTTCTCTGACCAAGGAACTCATAGCGAGATAAACTACAAGTCTTTCAATATAGCGTACAAAGAGAACAACAATATTTATGTTTCTGTTGGTGGCAATATCCATCAGCTATCAACAGACGGAGATAGCTTGAATATAATCTATGGAGAGAGTGTTCACAGAGATGAGTTTGGTATTTCAAAGGGCTTTTTTTGGGACGAGAATGGTGATAGGCTTGCTTTCTATCGTATGGATCAATCAATGGTGGGCAACTATCCATTAGTAAATACAGCCGAAAGAGAAGCTGTGGTAACTCCAATTAAATATCCAATGGCAGGAATGAAAAGCCATGAAGTATTGGTGGGCGTGTATGACATAGCAAGTGGCAAAACAGTTTATCTTCAAACAAGAAAAGATACAAGCCTTGCAGAAAGAGAAATGTATTTGACCAATGTTACTTTCTCTCCTGATGGAAAGATAGTATATATTGCTAAGCTAAATCGTTTGCAAAATCACATGTGGCTTGAAAGCTACAATGCTCTAAGTGGAGAAAAGCTTGGAGTATTGTTTGAGACTACTTCACCAAAGTATGTAGAGCCTCAGCACCCTGTTTATTTTGTTCCAAACCATGCAGACAAATTCTTGTGGCTTTCACAAAGAGATGGCTTTATGCACATTTATCTATATAACAAAGAGGGCAAACTCTTAAAACAACTCACAAAAGGTTCTTGGCTAGTAAAGAGCATAGAAGGCTTTAATGCAAAGGGAGATGAGGTTTATATCTATGCCACAAAAGACTCTCCAATAGAAAACAATCTTTATAGTGTAAATATTAACAATGGCAAGATTAGTCGCATAACAACCATAGGAGGAACTCATAATGTGGCTTGCAACAGCAATGGAACATTGTTTATAGATAACTATTCAAATCTTACAACACCTTTTGTTTCTCAGTTAATTGACAACAAAGGCAAAACACTTTCAACTCTTCACAAGAGCGATAATCCTTTCAAAGGTTTAGATGCTCCAAGCGTAACAATAGATACTTTCAGAACAAAAGACGGCACATTGCTTTACTCTCGTATTATCAAGCCAGCAAACTTTGATGCCACTAAGAAATACCCTGCCATAGTATATGTTTATGGAGGTCCTCACGAGCAACTTATAGAGAACACATGGTTAGGTGGAGTTAATAATTTCTTTATGTATATGGCCTCACAAGATTACATTTATTGGACAGTAGATAGCAGAGGCTCTTCAAACAGAGGCTATGATTTTGAAAGCGCATTGTGGCACAACTGCGGTTCAATAGAAGTTAGTGACCAAATGGAAGGAGTAAATCGTTTAAAGAGTTTCTCTTTCATAGACTCAACAAGAATAGGTGTTGACGGTTGGAGTTATGGTGGCTTTATGACAATAAGCTTGAAACTGAAAAATCCAGGCGTATTTAAGGTTGCAACAGCAGGTGGTCCTGTAATAGATTGGAAATGGTACGAGATTATGTATGGTGAGCGTTATATGGGAACACCTCAAAACAATCCAGAGGGATTTAAAAACGCTTCATTGCTTAATTACGTTGACAACTTACAAGGAAAACTTCTTATCATGCAAGGTTATCAAGACAATACCGTTGTTCCTCAGCATTGCATTGAGTTCTTAAAACAATGTGTAAGACATGACAAACAACTTGATTTCTTTCTTTACACAGAACACCCTCACAATGTTGGTGGCAAAGACCGCATACATCTATACAAAAAGATATACACTTACTACAAAGAGAACTTATAACTTCCAATGGAAGCGATGGCGAAATAAAACAAGGTTTTAGTAAAGACAAACTAAACAATAACGCAAATGTTTACAGGAATAATAGAGAACATATCAAAAGTTGTAAAGATAGAGCAAAAAGGGACTAACTTTGATTTTACACTTCAAAGCCCTATAGCTAACCAATTGCATATTGACCAAAGCATGGCTCACGATGGTTGTTGTCTAACAGTGGTAAGTATTGACAAAGAAAAACAACAATACGTTGTTACCGCAATGAAAGAGACAATGTTAAAAACCAATCTTGGCTCATGGCGGCAGGGAACAGAGGTGAACATAGAACGCTCCATGCTTATGGATGGACGTTTTGACGGACACATTGTTCAAGGACATGTTGACCTAACTGCTACTTGCACAAAGGTTGTTGATGAGAACGGTTCATGGCGTTACTTTTTTGACTTCAATAATAAGAATGAAGAGGCTATAACAGTTCAGAAGGGTTCTATAAGTGTAAATGGCGTTAGCTTGACTGTTGTGGATAGTTTGCCTGAGGGATTTTCTGTTTCCATTATTCCTTACACTCAAAAGGTAACCAATTTTCATAATTTCAAGCAAGGAACTTTAGTAAACATAGAATTTGATGTCTTTGGCAAATATGTTCAAAAGCTCATTAAACAATATATGCCACAAAAGTAATAATGGTAGATATTTACGAAGAAAAAGACAGAGCGGTTATAGTAGGTATTTGCACTCCTGCGTGTCCTATGGACAAGACAGAGCAATACCTTGATGAACTTGCTTTCCTTATTGATACAGCCAATGGCGTGGCAGTTAAGAGTTTTGTGCAGCGTTTGCAATATCCAGACTCTCGCACCTTTGTTGGCAGTGGTAAATTACAAGAAATAAAAGAATACATAAAAGAACAAGAGATAGAATTTGTTGTTTTTGACGATGAATTGACTCCTGCTCAACTACGTAACATTGAAAAAGAGTTAGAAGCTCATATACTTGACCGTACTTCTGTTATTCTAAACATATTTGCTCAAAGAGCCAGAACCTCTCATGCAAGAGTGCAAGTGGAATTGGCTCAGTTACAATATATGTTGCCTCGTTTGACCAGAATGTGGACTCACCTTGACCGTCAGCGTGGAGGATTGAATATGCGTGGTACTGGAGAAACACAGATAGAGACTGACCGAAGAATTATTCTCTCAAAAATATCATTACTAAAAGAAAAACTCAAAGAGATAGACAAACAAAAGTCTGTGCAACGAAAGGGAAGAGAGGCACTGATTCGTGTAGCTCTGGTGGGATATACCAATGTGGGCAAATCAACCATAATGAATTTGCTCTCAAAGAGCGAAGTATTTGCGGAGAACAAACTCTTTGCAACTCTTGACACCACAATACGCAAGGTGGTTATTGATAATTTGCCTTTCTTGCTCACAGATACTGTTGGTTTTATTCGTAAATTGCCAACAATGCTTGTGGAGAGTTTCAAATCTACTCTTGATGAGGTTAGAGAAGCAGACGTTTTAATTCATGTTGTGGATATTTCTCACCCAGATTTTGAAGAGCAGATAGATGTTGTCAATGATATGCTTAGCCAATTAGATTGTGCTGACAAACCAACCATAATGCTCTTTAACAAAATAGATGCTTACACCTATATAAAGAAAGATGAAGACGACCTAACTCCAGCAACGCGTGAGAATTGGACTCTTGAAGAGCTAAAAAGCTCATGGATGGCTCATCAAAACATACCTTCATTTTTTATTTCTGCTAAGAACAAGGAGAATATTCCAGAATTGAAGAAAGCAATGTATGATACCATTAAGCGTTTGCACGCAATGAAATATCCATACAATAACTTCCTTTATTAGAACAAACAATCAATTAAAATAATATGTCTTATGTTACCAGCACAGCACATAGCAGAACACTTAAATTATGTAAAGTCAGGAGTAGATACTCTTGCACAAGCAACAATGTCTTCTACAACAGTTTCTGTTCAAAAGACACTTTCTATTTTGGAAGAATTTCAAATCAAGGGTATTAAATTACTTGTAGATTATGGTCCAAAGATAGTTATTTCTATTCTTTTGCTTTGGATAAGTTTAAAACTTATTCATTTCATTTGCAAACGTCTTGAGAAACTTCTCAACAAGAGAAAAGTAGATGTATCACTTATTCCATTTATTGTTTCTGTTACTTCTGTGGCTTTGAAGATTTTGGTTATTCTTACGGTGATAAGTATAATTGGAATACCAATGACTTCTTTTGTGGCTTTGATTGGTGCAATAGGTTTGGCTATTGGTATGGCTTTTTCTGGCACTTTATCCAATGTGGCAGGGGGAGTAGTGCTTTTGGTTTTGCGTCCTTTCAAAGTAGGAGACTATATTGCAGCACAAGGATTTGAAGGAACAGTTCAAGTTATTCAAATCTTCACAACTATAATAGTAACTGCTGACAACAAAGTGATTTCTATTCCTAATGGACCTTTGTCAACTGGCACAATAACAAACTATTCAGCCAAGGAAACAAGACGTTTAGATGTCAAGATAACAATGGCTCATGGTGTAAATACAACTCAGGTAAGTGATGATATGATGGAGATCATTAAAGCAGACAAACGTATTTTTGAAATGCCTTCTCCTGCAATTCTTACAGAACTTGCAGACGGCACAGTAACACTTACGCTTAGGTTTTGGGTTACAACAAAAGATTATTGGTCAGTAGATACAGACTTTAAAAAACAAATCTATCAATATCTTTGTGATAAAAATATCAAAACTCCATACACAACAGTGGCTCTTCAAAAATAGAGACTAAACAATTAGTATGACACAAAAAAGTCCCCTTTCTCTATTCTCTGTTCGCAGGGTTTTGTTGCCGTTGCTTATAGGAATAGGGGTAGCCGTTTTCCTTATTGGCAAGGATTTCTCAAAACCAGTTATTACAAGTGTAGAAAATGGGAAAGGGGATTACTATTGGATAGACACAAACCACAATGGAGCCAAAGAGATAGATGAGTTGCACCCAGCCGATGCTACTCACAAGGGTTGTGTTCGTGTGGAAAGACAACAAGATATTCTTTCTAATGTGGTCAATAACTGGTCTTGGGGAGCCACACTGTGTTTGATAGCTGCAATGTTCTTTGCTCTGATGCGTGACTTTATGTATATGTATCGTATTCGCTTGCTTTCTGACAAGAAAATAAGTTGGTATCATTCTTTTCAAGTGATTATGTTATGGGAGTTTGGTTCTGCTGTTACTCCTTCAGTGGTTGGAGGCTCAGCATTAGCCTTTTTCATTGTTTCTATGGAGGGAATAGGTGTGGGACGTTCAACAGCCATTGTTATGATTACAGCTTTGCTTGATGAGCTGTTTTACATTGTCATTGCACCACTGGCAATTCTTTTGGTGGGAGCAAAGATAGCTTTCATCAAAGACTTTGATTTCTTTTTCTTAGGACATCAATTTGGTATGGTTACTATCTTCTTTATTGGCTATGGGTTTATGTGCTTGCTCACAATCATTATCTTGTTTGCCATTTTCATTTATCCACAGGCTTTCAAGGGCTTTTTGTTCTCATTAAGTAGGAGTAAGACTTTCTCAAAATGGGGAACCAAACTGCAGAAAGTTGGTAATGATATTGTGGTTTCTTCACAAGAATTCAAAGGAAAGAGCTTTTGGTTTTGGGCAAAGGCTTATTTATGCACAGTTTTTTCTTGGACATCGCGTTTTGCTGTGGTTAATTGCATTTTGCTTGCCTTTATGCCTGTTAGTGATCATATATTGGTGTATGCACGTCAGCTTGTTATGTGGATAATATTGTGTATCTCTCCAACGCCTGGCAGTAGTGGCATTGCAGAGTTTTCATTTCCAATCTTTTTCAGAGAATTTATGCCGCTGGGACTTTCTTCCACAATAGCGGTTATTTGGCGCCTATACACTTATTACCCTTATTTGCTCTTAGGGTTTATAGTTCTGCCTTTGTGGTCAAAAAGAGTATTCAAAAAGCACTAATAATAATTTCTTAAAGCAAAGAAGATATCCTATGTAATCAAGAAAGTTGTTTGTGTTAGGGAAAATAAATATTATTTTTTCTTGCTTTTAGCAAAGCTAAACAAAGCTTTAGGGAAATGAATCTTTGTTTTAACTTTACAATAATGGCATTATTGGAGCTCAATAATACGGTTATTGTCATTCAATAATGCCATTATTGTGGCGTAATAATGCCATTATTACAAAGCTCTTTGACTGAAAGAATTTTCTAAAGCTTTGTTTGGCGCGGGGTAAATAAAGAAATAAAGCCTTGGTTTTTCTTTTGTGAGTTTAGAATGAAAGTGTGGCTCCAAAAGAAGGCATTATTGGCAACTGATTTACTCTTTCACCTGTTACGCGGTCTTGATAGAATAGATTTTTACGGTTATACACGTTTGTTACAGAAAAATTTAGTTCAAGATTGACATTCTTTGACAAGTCAAAACTCTTCTTTATAGAAGCATCTAAACGATGATATGCTGGCAAACGCTTAGAGTTGTAAGTGCCATAAACCATTTGAAGTGTGCCATTAGTTGAGGTGTAATCATAATCTAAACCGCTTTGGAAGTTAAGGTTCTCTGCTCCACCTTTTGTTGGGGTGAAAGGAAAGCCACTACCATAGTTCCAACGCAAAGACACTTCCCAACTGCGAGAAAGTCCCATTTTGTAAGACAAAACCACATTTATGTTGTGTCTTCTGTCATAGTGTGGGGCATATTCAGCAACATCATCTTGGCGAGTAACTTTTCCCAAAGAATAAACTGCCCAAAAATACAAACGGTCGTTGTCATAACGAAAAGAAATATCCATTCCGTAAGCCTTACCGTTCTCAATAATGTACTTGTAGTCTGCATCTGAGAGCACATTACGGTTCATGGCAATCAAATTGTCCATTTTCTTATAATAGCCTTCAATATTTATGCTTGTGTTTCCCCAAAGGTCAAACTCTGTTCCAAAGATTATATGCTTTGCTTTTTGCATATAAGAAGAAACTTCTTTACCTTGAAAAGTAGGACTAATGTTTATGTTTTCAGGGTCTATTGTCATATAGCCGGTGTATAGATTCACAATATCGCGGTCAGGTTTTGTGTCAATGAATATCTGAGAATACAAGCCTGTTGCAAGTTTCAAATGCCACCAATCAGTTATTTTTAGTTGCATAGCCAAACGAGGTTCCAAAGAACCTTGACCAAGAGAAGAATAATTGGTGTAACGAAGACTTGGTTCATAAGTCAAAGGACCCCAAACTCCTTTAAATATGCCATATAGACCTAATTCTGTAGAGTAAATGGTGTTTGACAAAGTGGATTCATCTGTTTGAGAACCCAACATTTCCATTCCATATTTTATTTGGTTTTTTCCAATGAAGTTAGTTGCAGATAAGCTGACATTAAATCCACCTATCTCAGAGGTTTCTTGCTCTTGTGTGGTAGTGTTTTTCATTGTTATTTTGTAGTCTGAATAAGCGAACAAGCCTTCTACTAAAGCTGAGCTGTTACCCGGTACAATGATAAAGTTAGCTCCAATACCTTTGTTGTCCCAATTATAATCGGCTATGGATTTGTAGTTATTCACTTTGTCAGCAAAGTTAAAGCCAAACACATTTAATTTTGTTCCGTTCTCTGTTGCAAGAGTGGCTTTGCCATAAACATCAAGAAAATCATAAGGTAGGCTACCGTCAATGTAGGAATAAATAGATTTAGAAGTCTTTGACAAATAAGAGTTTTTGGCTGTCAACAGATATGAGAGGGAGTATTTGCGATTAGAGTCTTCTTTAATTATTGGACCTTCAAGCAAAAGGTTTGCACCAAAGGTGCTGGCACCTATCTTGCCTTTTGTTTGTTTTTTGTTGCCCTCTCGTGTTGTTATATCCATTACAGAAGAGAGTATGCCACCGTATTTGGCTCCAAAACCTCCCGTATATATGTCTGCATTACGAATTATATCTGTTTCAAAAACAGAGAATAAACCTATGGAGTGAAAAGGATTATATATGACCATACCATCTAATAACACTTTGTTTTGAATTGCAGAGCCTCCACGAATATATAGTTGTCCGCCTTGATCTCCCGTAAATATTACTCCCGGCAATACTTGCATATATTGAGCTAAGTCTGATGTGCCACCAATAGAAGGCATTTGAGTTATTTCTTGAGAAGTAATTTTCTCTATAGACACTTGTCTTTCTTTACGAAAGTCTATTTTTCTGTCTGTTATCTCAACAGAAGAAAGTGTTTTTGCAGAAGGAGAGAGTTCTAATTTCAAAGCCACCACACCACCAGAGGTTACTGTTATGGATTTTAATAACTCTTCATAACCCATATAACTAACTCTGAGTACGTAATGTCCTTTTGGTACTTTTGAAATAACAAAATAACCATTTACATCAGTGCTGGCACCATAGTTAGCAATGGAATAGGTGCCATCAGCACCTTTAATGGTTTTAGATACAGTGTCTTTTAAAACCACGTTAGTAAAAATGATTGGCTCTCCAGTAGTCTTGTCATAGACAAAGCCACGAACTGTTCCGCTTTGAGCAAAGGCAACAAGTGTTGCAAGCACAAAAAAAGTGAAAAGAAAAATGTGTTTTCTCATATCTATGGGTATAATTTTAATGTGTTATCTTAAATATCAATTCTCTCAACAATTCTCCATTTGTTGTTAAAGGTGAAACATTAAGTCCCTTAGACTTCAAATCATATTCTCTTATCAGAGATATTATTTGAATGATCTTAGCATAAGGATATACATTGATAGCAGTAATATAGTCTTTGGCAAAGTAAGGATTGCAACCAATAGCAGCGGCAATGGCAGAGGAGGTTTTTTCTTTAACTTCTGAGGCAATAAGTACTTTGGTGAAGTAGGAAAAAAGGGCAGGAAGAATCATTTGTATTGGGTTTTCCTTTGGATTATTTTCAAAGTAATTGACTATTTTGTTAGCTTTCAATATGTCTCTTACTCCAAGAGCTTTTTGAAGCTCAAAGACATTGTAATCTTTGCTTATGCCAATGTTATCTTCAATGATTTTGGGAGTTATTGGCTCTTTAGCATTAATGTTTAGCTTTAGTTTAGAAAGCTCGTTAGCTATTTTCTCAAGGTTATTGCCCAAGTAGTCAGAGACAAGCTGTGCGGCATCTTCTTTGATTGTCAGTCCTATTTCTTTTGCATATTTTATAGTCCAAGAAGGCACTTGATTATCATAGATAGGTTTGCTTTCAAAGATAAGTCCACCTGCTTTTTCTACTTGTTTTAGAAAAGACTTGTCCAATTTCTTGTATTTGTAACAAAGAATAATTACAGAGGAAACAATAGGGCAGGAAAAATAAGTGTCAAATTTTGCAAATTGTTTTTTGTCTATATCTTGAGCTTCTTTGACCAGCACTATGCGCCATTGGGACATTATAGGATATTGCTTTGCATTGGTGAGTATCTCTTCTATTGAAGTGTCTTTGCCATAAAGCACGCTTTGGTTGAAGTCTTTTTCACCATCATCTAACAATTCTTGCTCAAAAGCCTTTGCAATTCTATCTATATAAAATGGTTCTTCTCCTGTAAGAACATAGAAAGGTTGAATTTGTCGTCTCTCTATGCTTTTGATAATGTCTTGTGCGCTTGTTGTCATAAAATATTTAGTAAGCTATTGAACAAAAAAAGCCTTATCCTTTTATTGGACAAGACTTTTTCTATAGAATTTAATCTGATTACATACTTTTTGAACCAACTCTATCAACTACGCAACGGAATCCTATCCAAGAAGTGCTTTTTGTTTGGTCAAGGAAACGTCTTTGTCCTGGACTCAAATAGTAAGCTCTGTCTTTCCAAGAACCTCCTTTGACAACTCTTGTTTTGTCGCTTATCAAAGAAGAAACTCCTTGCTCATACATTGCATCTGTCTCTGGTTTTGCATTTGTATCTTCTTCTGGTGCGGCTTGAGCCTGTCCCTTAGCTTGAGCTTGATCAACATTGTCTTCTGTGTTGTCTGCTTTCTTCCACTCATTTGTTAATTGAGAGCGTAAATCACCATCAAGATAATTTATATTGTCAGCTTGTTTGTAGTTTGTACGATTTATGTTTTCTGCAACAGTAACTTCTCTGTATGCTATACGTCCTAAAGAGTCTTTTTCTGAAATCAAACCATCAGCATCTAAAACTTTTGTTACATAAACATTACCACGGAATGGGTTTATATCTTGAGCATCTTGTCCAGTCATAGGACGATAAACGTCCATTGTCCATTCTGCTACGTTTCCAGCCATATTGTAAAGACCATAATCATTAGGGAAGTACCATTTAACAGGGGAAGTATATTCCCAATGGTCATTCAATGCACCTGCAACTCCCATAGCATCTCCACGAGAACGTTTGAAGTTTGCTAGCATTTGTCCATAATATTTCTTATCATCTGTTCTTACTTGATAACCATTCCATGGATAAACTTTTCTTTCAACTATTCTCTCGTCAGCACTATTGCCAATTAAAGCATAAGCTGCAAATTCCCATTCAGCTTCTGTTGGGAGTCTGAATTTAGGAGAAAGAAGTCCATCTTCAATATTTATTTTTCTTGTTCCCTGGCTTGAAGGGTCAAGATCTGGTTGTTCCTTATTTACGATACCATCATATAATCCAGCATAGTAAGCATCTGTATTGAAAGTGTTGTCTCCAGTTGCTTCAACGTCTAATTGTTGATAGCCATTTTCTACAAGTATTCTTTCATTTACACGGTCTGTACGCCAATTGCAATATTCCACTGCTTGAATCCAAGAAACTCCAACAACAGGATAGTCTGCATAGTTAGGGTGACGGAAATAATATTCAACATAAGGTTCATCATAACCCAATTTTGTACGCCATACTAATGTATCAGGAAGTGCTTTTTGGCAATATTCAGGATAGTCATTGCCGTAAGCTCGACGCAACCAATAAAGATAATCGCCATATTGATGGTTTGTGATTTCGCATTCGTCCATATAAAATGAAGAAACTGTTACTTTACGTGGTTGATTGTTCCAGTCATAACGAATATTATCAGTTGTTTGTCCCATAACAAAGGCACCACCCTCAATAAATACCATACCCGGAGGAGTCTCTTGAGCATTTGGTTTGGCACTCTCTCTGCCGCCCCATTCACTGTCATCATAATTCCAGCCTGTTACATCACTTTTCTCTTTGCTTTTACAACCAAAGAATAGCGTTGCAACTACTGCTACCAATAAGATTTTGTTTAAAGCATTTACTTTCATACAATATACTTTTTATTGTTGTTCTATTTATAATGTTTGTTCTATCTTTTATACTCTCTTTGCTTAGAAATTGTTTCATTTTCTCATTAGAAAGATGGGCAATCAATAGATTTAATCTTTTTATGTTTTTCTGGGCAATTCAAATTTATGCCCAATGTTATTTCGTGTGCTCCTCCAGAAACGTTTGACAAAGAAGACACTGTTAAGTCGTAACTATATCCAATTTTGAAGTAATCTTTCTGCACACCAACCATAAAAATGAAAGCGTCAGCATCAGAAAAAGAAATTGATTGTCTAAACCATGTTCCAACAATGAAAGGAGACCAATCCAAATATAAACCATAGTTCAAATCTTGGAAGCCTGCTTGATTGTGATAAATGACATTAGGAGATATTATTGGAGCGCCAAAGAAAGCATTTGTTCTTCTTTGGTCACGACTTAAGTTTAATTTTATTCCTCCGTGTATTGTTGTTTTGAAAGGCAATTTGTTGTATGATATAAAACCATTGTCTGGTTGTGTTAGGTGAGAAAAAGCTATACCACCATACCAATTATCACCATAAAAAACAGCACCAGTTGCGAAATCTGCATAAGTTTTTGAAGTGCTTGCAGGCTTTTCGGCGTTAGTGTTGTTTATAAATCCATAACTTGGGTCAATCATATCTCCAAAAGTCAAACTTCCCCAATCCAAAGACAAATTTGCAATAGAAGCTTGCAAGGCTAAGTTTAAGAAAATCTTTTGTGTAAGTTTTAAACGCAATGAATACATTAAAGAAAAAGAGTTGTTTCTGAATGCATTACTTTGTTTGTCGCTCATAACCACTATACCAATACCGCCTGAAAGAAAATCAAAATATTGATCATAAGAAGCAGTAAATGTTTTAAAACCATCAAGACCTGGCCATTGATCCCTGTAAACTAAATTAAATCTTGGGCAAACATTTGCGCCCGCTAAGGCTGGGTTAATGTATAAAGGATTTGCATAAAACTGCGAAAAATGAGCGTCTTGCGCTTGTGTTTGTGGTAGGAAAGCACAGACTGCTAAAACTAATAGAAATATGATTTTCTTCATTTGCAAATTGTTTATTTAGTATCTAACTATAAATGTGTACAATTCAAGTGGCAATATTACGAAAAAAAGCCAAAATAAGCTATATTCTTTTTTGGAAAAATTTGCTCATTGTTATCTTAATAGCTGTAATTCAATAATAAAAGTAATATTTTTTATCTCTTGTATACATAGTGTAATTCGTTATTTTATACTTGTTTTTACTTGTTTTGTTTCATTAAAGGGTTAAAATAATTGAGTTATTGGCCTTTTTCTTTCTTTGTTTTGTATTTCTATTTTTTTCTTCTTTGTTCTTCAAGAAAAGGAATAAGAGAACCTTCTGAAGGAGAAGGCATTGGATTTTGTATTATCACTCCGTCTTTATCAATAAGCACAAAGGTAGGGAAAACTTTTACATTATATTTTTCAAGTAAGTCCCAATTGCCTCCAAAATGCACGAAATCCCATTTGTAAGAGGCTCCTTTGCGATTATTTACTTTGAAATTATAGAGAGCATCCATTGTCCTGTCACAATCAACAGTTAGGAAATTTACATCATTTTGTAAACTATCAACAAAAGCGGCTTGCATATCCATTTCTCTCAGGCAAGCAATGTCGTTAAGGCGCACAAAAGAAAGCACAAGTGGTTTGCCTTTGTATTTATCCAGTGTTATTTCATTGTCATTTATGTCTTTCAATTTAAGAGTAGGAGAGGCTACGAGACTATGAGCATTTTTTTGATAGAGCAAACCAATGTTTTGTTCTATTTCTTTGTGAATAGGAAATTTGGTTTGATAATGGAATTTGCTTAACATATTTTGCACTTGATAGGTATCATGGCTACCAGAGATCAACATTTCTTTTGCTCCTTGCAAAAAAACCAACTCTCTGAAAACTTCGTTTTTCAAAAGTGAATCAACACCCAAAGAATCTATTAAAGCAAAGTAATTACCCTCTGCAAGCCAGTTATCCAATGAGTGAGGAGAAATACGTTTGTTGCCTAAGGAATAATATTTTGAATACACTTGTTTGAAACAATTCATATAGGCTATATTGTCATAAAGAATTGGTTTGTTATAGAAAAGAGAGCTAATGAGTTTTGTTTGATTTTCTATTTTGGAAGCAAAGGCTACAGAAGCCAAAGAATAGGTTTTGTAGTCTGCAATATATCTCTGAGAGATGGTTTTGCTGTTATAAGGAATGGAGTCTTCTTTTGAGAGAAGCATTTGTTTTAAGGCATTAAAAGCTTTCTTGTTGTGATAGAACAAAAGTTCTTTTTTGTTTTGAGCAACGAAATTATCAATCACGCTATCAATAGTATAAAGCTCTTGATTTAGGTTTTCATCATTTGAAGAGTCTATAATGACACTCAAAGGAATTTGATAGAAAAGAGTGTTTATTGAATCAGCTATTGCAAAATTAAAAGGCAATATATGCAAACGGTAATAGCCTCCTTTTTGAGCAAAAAATGAATAAGAAAAACTTTCAATCTGCAGGCGCATTATACAACTATGGTCAATTAACAGCGAAAAAGAAAAAGATGAATCTGAGTCTTTGAGTTTTTTAGATGCTTGTTGCGTTTCTAATTCTGTCAGGTTGTCTTGTGTGGCAATGAGTCTTATACTTTTACCATTAATATTGTCGCCCCAACCTTCAATTCTAAGGTTTTGGGCTTGAGTTTGATTACCTATAAATATGGTAGCAAGGGTAAAAAATAAAAAAGCAATTTGTCTTTTCATTTGTGTGGTGGAATTTTATTTGTTAAGAATATAATCGTTTGTTTTTTCTTCACCCCAAATTTTTTTAAGAGTTTCAACACCGTCTAAAGTGGTTAGCCCACCTCTTAATTCAAGGTTTCGCTGAATGAAAACGCAGTCAGACAAAGAAGCTTTTTGGCAAGCCACATCTTCTGCTAAAGCTCGACAAGAAGGAGCTCCACACAGAGAACAGTCAATGTCAGGGAGTTTTTGTTCTAATTCTTTTATCTTTGTGAGCTTTTGGAAAGCTAATGAAATATCTTCGTCTAATTTTATCATTGAACGTGGCAGCACTTTGTCAACATAGGCATTTTTTGTCAAAAAATCTTCTTCGTTCATTATTTCTTTGTCTCTTGAAATAACACCATTTCTTTCTCTTTCTGCCAAACGTCTTGCTCTTTGAACAACCCTTTCGTGTATTAGAAACATATTTTGACATGTAAGAATACCTCCAGGACAGCTTTCATCGCAAGCTCTCAATTCCAGAAAATCTAAATCTTCTATAGAATCGTCTTCCACTTTCTCAAGAAAATCTATTACGTTGTGAATTTCGTCTATGGCAAAGGATTTCTTGCAACCAGCCAGCCTTTTTTCACCATTGGTTAGGGTGTAAATGGCTCCGTCAGAGGTTACATCGTTTGTGTTGGTCTTGCGTTCATATTCGTTGTGCTGAGCTTTTATTTGCTTATATACTTTATTATACATAGTGTCCATATTAAGGACTCCGTCAATGGCACTCTTTTTTTCTCCCACAGGAGATTTGGTTGCAGCAATTTTAGCAGCGCAAGGCGTAATGTAAAATATACCAATATCCTCTGGAGATATGCCTTGGTCAATCAATTTCTTTTTTGCATACAAAGCAGTCAAATCTACAGGGGCTTTAATTGTTACAAGATTATCAACAAGTGAAGGAAATTTAACTTGAATTAAGCGCACAATGGCAGGGCAGAAAGAAGAAATGAGAGGTTTTCTATCTGCATGTTCTTCAATAAACTTATTGGTTAGTTTGTTGTGAATTTGGGCGGAGGCTTCCACTTCCATAACATGAGTAAAGCCTAATTCCTTTAATACAGAATAGATTTGTGAAGCTTTAATGTCTTCGGCAAATTGTCCCAAGAAAACACTTGGCATAAGAACAACACGATACTTAAAATTATAAATGTTTTCAAAGTCATCTTGTTCAATATATACAGCTCCAGTTGGGCAAACCTTGTAGCATTCTCCGCAATCAACGCACCTATTTGCATAGATTGTAGCTTTACCTTGACGCACTCTTATGGCTTGTGTTGGACAATTTCTGACACATCTTGCACAACCAAAACATCTTTTTGGATCTATTTTCAAGGCATGGTAAAAGAAATTAGGAGTTGTGTTATTTGGTGTCTTTGTATCCTCGTTTTGTTGATTATTTTTGTTATACATACTTACTTTTTCTTTTTTGTTTTGTGATAGAGGTTTGGTTTTAGAAATCAACTCCCATAATTACCTCCGTTCCAACGCCAATCTGTGTTTTTATGTCTAAAGTATCTACATTGCTCTTAATGTTTGGTAGACCCATACCTGCACCAAAACCCATTTCTCTGACTTGTGGAGTGGCTGTTGAATAGCCTTTTTGCATTGCAAGCGCAATATTTGGTATGCCAGGACCAACATCTTTTACTCTTATATTTATTCCTTGCTGTGAAACATCTACGAAAATTGTGCCTCCTTTTGCGTGGGCTATGGCATTGACCTCTGCCTCATACACAGCAACCACAGTGCGTTTTATTTTCCCGCTTTCAATATTTAATTGTTTGAGTAGTTTTTTTATTTCTCTTGAAGCCTTACCTGCGTTTGCAAAATCTCCTTCAACTACAGTGTATTCTATATGCATTACATCGTTCATAATATATCAATATATAGGTTGTAAGCCGATTTTGTCTAAAAGGGCGGAACATTTGAAAACAGAATACTTGCTTTGCAAAAGAACAATGTCATTTTCTTTTGCTTCTTGCACCATGTCTTCTGAGACTTGTTTCCCGCGAGCAAACAAAATTACTTCAATATTTGCCATTTCGGCAGTCCTTATTGTTTGAATATTACATAAACCAGTAATGAGCAAAATATTGTCTGCATTAAGGGTTAGCACATCACTCATTAAATCTGAAGCAAAGCCATAGTTTATTTTTTTCTCTTCGTTTGCTTTGCCTTGAATAATGTTAGCATCTACTGCTGCTGCTATTTCAATTACTTTCATTTCTGTTGTAGTATTGTGTGAATAGGTATTAAATTAATTCTTATGCTTTTTGCCAAAGCATATATTTGATATTTTTGGCAAAGATATAGAAAATAGTCCTATAATATTTCTTCTTTGAGGAATAATTATTACTTTTGTACGAGAATTACACACTAAAAACATAGCTAAAATGAGACATAAGTCATTTTTTTATAAGGAAATAATTGTAAATTATCAAGATGAAGGAGTCGGGGATAGAGTCTTGGTTCTCTTACATGGTTTCATGAATAATCTTGAAGTATGGCAACCATATACATTTGATTATAGAAAAGAGATAAGAATAGTAACTATTGATTTATTGGGACATGGAGACACTGGCATTATATCAGAAGAGCATACAATGGAGATGCAAGCCGATGTTGTCAAAGCTACATTGGATTATTTAAATATTCCTTCTTGTGTTATCGCAGGACATTCTATGGGAGGATATGTTGCATTGGCTTTTGCAAAGAAATATCCTCAGTGTTGCAAAGGTTTAGTAATGATAAATTCTCATGCAATGGCTGATAATGAGAAAGGCAGAGAGAATAGAGACAGAATGTGTCAAATTGTTAAGGAAAATAGAGCCTCTTTTGTGGTTAATTTCATACCAAATCTTTTCTATGAAGGAAATAAAGACAAATGCTCAACACAAATTAGAGAGTTGGAAGATGCCGCTTTGGATATGGACCCAAAAGGCATAATTGCAGCTCAACAAGGCATGCGTCAGCGTGAGGGATATCTTGATGTACTCACAGACAACACTTTTCCATTTCTTTTTATCATAGGAAAGAAAGACCCAAGAATGCAATTAGAGAATGTTTTTGCTCAAGCCATGTTGCCATATCATTCAGAGGTTATGCTTTTGGAGAATGTTGGACACATGTCTCACATAGAGGCAAGACCAATACTAAAAGACCGTTTGCTCTCTTTTACAAATATGTGTTATTTGCCCCTATAGGCCGAAAACATATTCAATATTATGATGTTTGCAAAAAGGTTTTTGCTTTCTTTTCTCTTATTAGCATCAAGTACATGTTTGTTTTGTCAAGAAAATTATCCACAAGACTATTTTGCTTCTCCAATGAACATACCTTTAGGTGTCTCTGGCTATTTTGCAGAGCTTAGAGGTGAGCATTTTCATTCGGGAATAGATTTGAAAACCGGGGGTAAAGAGGGACAAGCTGTGATTTGTCCGGCTCAAGGTGAGGTTTCTCGTATAAAAATTCAAGCTTATGGCGGAGGTAAAAACCTCTATATCTCTCACCCTAACGGATACACAACAGTATATATGCATTTGAGTCGCTATTGTGATAAAATAGAGGCTTTCGTTTCTCAGTATCAAAACAAGAATAAAACGTATGAATTTGATACAAAAGTGCCTTTGGGAGATATTGTCTTCAATCAAGGAGACACTATTGCCTTTTCTGGAAACACTGGAGCCAGTGGCGGTCCGCACTTACACTATGAAATAAGAAATACCAAGACAGAGCACACCATAAACCCACAACTCTTTGGACTAAGTATACAAGACACCATTGCACCTAAGATTTACAATATAGAAATTGTGCCATGGGGCAAGGGGTCAAAGGTTGAATTTAGCGATAGCAGAAAAATATTTTGTGTTAGTGAGAATAACAAATCTCCTTATCCACATTTGTGTGAGGGGGATACAGTTAGGGTTACTGGCAGCGTGTATTTGGGTGCCTTAGCCTTTGATAAAATGATTACAGATGTAGAAAGAAATGGGGTGTATTCCTATAAGGTTTTTTTAGATGACAGTTTGTTTTGGCAACTGAAAATAGATGAGTTCTCTTTTGTGGCAACGCGTTATACAAATGCTTGTATTGATTATCAACTTTATAAACAAAGTGCTTCACGTTTTCTTATCACAAGACTGTTGCCCAATAATCTTTTTCCCTCTTTCAAGACTTATCAAGACAATGGTATAATTAGTGTTGCCAAAGGGCAGTTGTGCCACGTAAAATATTTATTAGAAGACTTTGCTGGCAACAAAACCCAGTTTTCTTTCTTCTTGCAAGGCAAGCCTTATTATACAATAGCTGGAAATTTCTATCAAGAAGACACTTCAGAGCAAATGCAATACTGCTCATGGGAAGAAGAGAAGACACTAAGATGCGCTCAAGCCAGTGCTATTATTCCTTCTGCGGCTCTGTATGAAGATGCTTGGGTTGGGTGTAGTTATTGGCAAGACACAATCACAAAAAGGGGTGTTTATTCTTTTGCAAGTGACAATGCTTTGCAAAAGAGTATGAAAATAATGCTGCCAATAGATACTTCGTTATTAAACAATGAAGCCTTGCAAGGCAAGTTATTGGTTTTGCAAAGACAGAAAGGCTATTTTTATTCCATAGGAGGGGTCAGTAAAGATGGTTTTATTTGTGCTTATAGCAAAGATTTTGGAGATTTTAAAGTGGGATTTGACACCATAAAGCCTCAAATTTTACCACTGAATTTTAAAGCAAATAAAACAATCAAAGCCTCACAGCAAACCCTAAGGATAAAAATAACAGACAACCTTTCTGGCATACGCCATTATGCCCTTTATCTGAATGATAAATGGGTTTTGGCAGAGTATGACGGAAAAAAGAAAACAATAATATACCACATAAACCCTATAGACCTTAATGAAGGTGAAAATATCTTGCGAGTAACGCTTACAGATAAGTGTTCTAACAACGCAGAACAAAGATACAATTTGCGCTTTGCCGATAGATAAATTCTATTTGACTGACTCAGCAAAGACAACATGCCATCTTGGCTGAATAAAACAGTCATTTAGAAAATTAAAACAAAGAAATAATCGCTCAACATGCCATCTTGTTGCTACTAAAACACTGTTTGGCTACTCCAAAGCCTTATTGCATTTTTCCCAAACACTGTTTTACGCTTGTAAAAGAAAGAAATCACAGCATAGGAACAAAA